>OMEI01000379.1_pt1 | contig 26143 bp, 28 predicted proteins | sample 1645381 | NCBI WGS metagenome assembly OMEI01 (sample SAMEA103958119, study PRJEB25191) | human gut metagenome | biome: human-associated habitat [ENVO:00009003]; feature: intestine environment [ENVO:2100002]; material: feces | place: Germany | collected 2013/2015 | reverse complement strand
TTTAATCTATCCACTGCTTGAAGTCCGATAGCTGTATGCCAGGCATAACCTTTGTCTCTTTTATTCGGTTCTGATTGTTTTATATACTCTTTAAAGGGATCTTTATCCATCAAATTTCCTCCATTCATTTTTACCAATACCAGCTCTTTCTGATACTGTCTTGTAAAGATTTTTCCTTTTCTTCAGCACTTTTTTCATGCTGACGTTTTCCCAGATATTCATCCTCAGTCGCTATAGACGGATCATACCAGTCAGCTTTCTTCAGAGCCCATTCAATCCATTCTGGAGTAATATCTTCATTTCCACTATCTATCATAGCCTGAATATATTCTCTTATTTCCTTTGCAATTCTATAGTCTTCAGCTTTGTTTACAAGTTCTTTAACAAGACGAATTTCTTGTTCTTTTCTTTGCCTATTTTCTTCTCTGCGTCTCGTTTCCTCAACTCTCTTACGTTCTGTCTCTTCGCATGCTTCTCGTACAATTCTATTTTCTTCTGCCTTCTCATACAGGGTAACTAAAATATCACCCAATCTATCTTCTAATTTTTCTGAATTGGTATCTCTTATATAACTTCTCTCCCCAAATACAATACGAAGCTTTCCATTATAAACTTTGTCATACTTTCTTATTTGCGGTTTTGAAGCCCATCTATGATTTTTGATATCATCGTTATATTTTACAAGAGCCTGCGCCTCTTGCTTAGTCATTTCATGCTTCACTTGGTCTTGACTCTCAACCATACGAAATCTAACAATATCTCCTCTAATTTTTACAGACAAATCACTATTAATACTTCCACCCATAGATTCAATTGCTTTGAATACTGTATCTAATATTGCAATTGCACGTGGCATACACTCATCAGACATTTCCTTAAAGAATTCAGGCTCGTTTTCTGGTTTATTATATCTTGGATTATAGTATGATCTATTCTGTGCTTCTTTAAGCCTCGTCTTATAATCCGCAATATCTTTTTTATATTGAACTAATGTCTTATGTAAGCGTGTATTCTGATTTATCCGGAGATTGCATGCAACCTCTAATACTTTATTTCTTTCTGTTTCATCCAAAAATTCAAGCATTCCACCTGACCACTTAGATATGTTCTCTGCTTTATTCTGTTGCAGTTCTTCCACTACTACTTTAGCATCTTCTATTATGTCAGTTTGCTTATTCTCAACTATTTCTGCCTTAACCTTCCTAATGAGCTTAATCGTCGCGTCATTCGTTATCAATGAAATTTCCGTTTCTTCATGACCTGATAATTCAACCGCCTCGTTTGATACATCTTTTCCCATATTCTTTCTGGTCCAATAACCCGAAGAGGGAAATGGTACATTCTCAGCTTTACATGTAGCGATTAATTTTCCGTAATTCAGATTGTATTTTCTAGCTACTCCTGCAACTGAAAGAGCCCATATTTCATCATAGAGCTGCTTACGAGTCAATTTAACTATTCCTTTTTCATTCTCCATCCTTGCAGCTCCTTTCCTTCGTATTTTTTATTACCATCCTCATATTTTCCTAGCGAAAACGCATACTCAAAAAGTTCTAATTCTGCAGATTGTCGTTTTCGCTTAATAGAAAAACCAAGTCTTTTTTCATCTCTTCAAACTGTTCTATTATAATATTTAAGCTCTTTTCAATATTTTGAACTTGGACTTCCGATGTTTTCCCATACTTATATGCAATTAATCTCTCACCTACTATGTGATATGACCAGCTTTCAGAATACGTTCTATCTCTTTCCTCATTGTGAATTGCAAAACCAATTGGCAAAAGATTATTTCGCATACCAATACTTACTGCCATGGGAGATATTCCGAGGTAATCTGCCGCTATTTTACATGTAATCTTATTCATATTTCTAATGTCGTCATCTGTATATTTTTGCATAATTCACCTCTTTTTATAATAGAAAATCATTATATCAATCCTTAATTTACCAATAGCCCTTGAATTCTCCATATCCTCATGCTGTAGCAAAATTAACATTCCTATCAAGGTCTTGACCGTTGAAATCTTCGGGAATAAGTCGGTATGAGGCCATTGGTATCACGTGTAACCTGACGAGACCCTTCCGTTTGAACTATTCGGAAATTCCGAATAGTTGCAGCCTCTTCTAATTCACTATCTGCATAAATCTTTTTAATATGTTCATTTATCGTTGGTGAACCAACATCATACAATGTGGCCATCATCTTCTGTGTCAGCCATATATTCTCATCCTCATAGCGCATCTCTATGCTGTCCTGCTGATCACCCACTGAGGCAACATAGGTCAGGTATTCCGCTGCGCTTGAGCGGATGGTTATCTCATCTTTTTTCTTTGCCAAATAGAATGCCTCCCTTCTACATATCACTAGATCCAGCCATTCTTTTTAAATTTCTCAATTTGAGCTAATTCTTCCTCAGAAGGTTCGCCCGCCTTTCCCTCGCAGACCGGAGTGTTTAAATATTCGTTATTCCATCTGTTCATGATTTTGACAACCTCATCAGATACACGAATATCACGTTTCGTGATGGATTCCATGTTCCAATCCATTACATCAGAGGTTCCCATTGCCTTAGTAATTACAATTTTGGAAGCTGTGTACTCTTTTTTCTTCTTCACATTTATCCAACTTATTGCCAATCTCACTGTATTTATCGTCATAGGCTTCTTTAGAAATTTTATCATCCAGATACATATCCGTCAATTTCTTTTCAAGAGAGGGAATTTGGCAAAAATGCCACACCCCCCCTCCTTCCTAAGAATAAGTAACTTACCCTAAGTCATATATTAAGCTGAAAATTTACCATATCAGAGAGCGACGTAATATTCTCATCCAAGATCAGTTTTTCTTCTTTTATTTTTACTCTTCCATTCGCCGAAGAAAGACTTTCATGAGTTTTACATAAACAATCGAATAAAGCTTTTATTTTATCTTTATCTCTTCTTGAAAGGTAATGAATTGAGAAAATTGTAAAATCTCCCCATAACGAGGCAATTGTGCCATAATCACTTTCTGCGAATCGAGTTACTATATTTTCAAATAAAAGAATCCATGTATCATCATTGAACATCTCATAGTAACGTTCAAATACATCGTTAATTCCGCTGCCAATATAACCATACTTGCTTTCAGATAGAATAAATTTAACAACACATCTATTTACATATTCTTCCATATGTTTTGGCGCGATAATATCCCCAGCCTCCATAATCAGCTTAACCTCTTTGAGATTCACCATTATGAGTTAGATTCAATATCTCTTTATAACATTTTTCTATTAATGCCTCCTCAATCCTACCAAACAGGCACAGTTTAGCCTTAATCAATGAAATTATTCTTAAATCTTCGTATTTATAATTGCTATCAATTTTTTTAATATCATTTAAATGGTTACAAACATATTCTATCCCAGCCTCGCATTTATATGAGTTTAATAGTCCATACGTGCAAATCTCGATAATAATTTCTATAGGTGCAGACATTCCTAACAGAATATCCAATAATTCGTCAAATGATTCTTTCTCAAGATTCTTTTCTTCAGCAATCTGATGAATATATTCATACAATGAATCTGGATTATACCATTTAAAAGTGAATGTTTGCCTGATATCTTCTTTTGATGTAAAACATACACTAGCATCTAGCCATCCATCTACAAAATAAACATAATCGTTAGAATTTCCAGTAAGAGCCTCCATATAATCTGCGCCATAGCATCTATATATATATCCAGCCTTAACAAGCATTTCTTTTTTTAGCTCCCCGCTTAACAATTCCTCTATATTATATCCGCTGAGGTATTCATCAAAAAGTTTATGTCCACGTTCAAACACAGCCTTAGCAGCAAAATCAATATCTAAAATGATTTGCTCTATATCATTTTTAACATTCAAACAATATTTTTCCGCTTTAGTCTTTTTGTTGATACTTTGTGCTTCAAAATAATCCGATTCTTTTGCATAATACTGTATGCAATTTGCATACTGTGCCAAACAAAGAGACACTGCACTTGAATGTATGCATACTTCTTCAAGATTATCCATTGGCAATTGGTGCGCTAGTATAAACTGCTGAAGTATCCTATCAAACGATATCCCATATAATGCTGAATCCATTACATATTCAACATCAATCAGTTTCAATACCTCATCAGTGGCCTTACAAGATACTAGTAAATTAAAAGAGATATCATATCGATATTTCCATAATTCTCTATCCTGTTTAATTCGATTAATTATTGATTCGGTAATTCCTTTTATATTTGAATTGTGAATAATTGCATTCTGTAAAAAAAGCCTTACATCATTATGAAAAGCGAAGTATCTATCGCCTTCACATACAATAATTGGATATAAGCCATTTAAAACAAACGCCGCCTCGTCGTGTTCAACTCCACACATTTGAGCCACATCATAAGCGTTAATACGTTTACTTGAAAACGCCATAATTGCCTCAATTTTGTATAGCAAAAGGCTTTTTTCCTGCGAACTAATAATCCATTCGTAATATTTATCAATTTGTTTATTTAAAAACCTACTATTTAGTTCCTTCTCTATTGCCTCGAAGGAAAGTGGCAATACCATTTTCTTCAATTCCAGAATTGCAAATATTATATTAAGAACATTGTTCCCAATAACTGAAATAACGGTTTTCGCCAAGTTTTCCATATCGACTGTATTCTCTGCAACACCGCTTTGCTCTAATAATATAACAACATCATCTGTATCCAAAGCCGGCATGCTATAATATGTAATACCTTTATTATCTTTCATCCAAGACGGATAACCATCATTTATAGGCTGTCCGACCAAGACAAAATAAAAATCATCCCCGATTTCCTCTGGTCTTGGCAATTGAGATAAAAATGAATTTCGTGCATCTTTTGATCTTGCAGCATGATCTAATCCATCTATAAAAAAGTAGCAAGGCCTTCCTATACATTTTGCATATTCCGGTAGGAAATGTATTACCGTTTCCCGCATTTCAGAAACAGACATAAATTGGTATATAAGTGGAAACTTTACAACAGATAATAAATTATTCTCTTCAAATTTTTTCTTAAGCTGTACGAGAATACTTCTCCACAAAATATTACCTAAATAAAAGCCTTCATCATCACTATATGAACCATCTACTTTATTTACTGGGAGATATGTGTAAAATCTAAAATCAACTATAGACTCATTCATCTGTGATAAATAACTTATAAAATTTGTTTTTCCACAGCCCGGTAATCCTTCTAAGAATATGATATGATTACTATTCTTTTTAATGTCATCTATAAAGGTCTCCCCAAACCGTTGTCGAGAAGGAAGTATCGGTTTTTCTGGACATAGTTCATATGAAGGAACATCCGGCTCGGTATAGCATAATGCTCCATATACATTTTCTCTTGTTATTTCCTGCTTCTCTCTTCTTGATGTTGCCCATATATTCAATTTAGAAAGAAGACTATTTAAGCAAAAATCTATCGCATCACTATTATCTGTTCCTAGTATTTCGCCAATCTTCACACGTATTTTTTCTTCCACATCAGCAAGACACGACTCTTTTCTAAAAGAGAAAATTTTAGTGAAACACGCCGCCTCATTAGAATCTAAATTTATCTCCAAATTTTCTCTGTACCATTCGATAGCCTTCTGCTCATTAGGCTTTGCCGAAGTATAATTATAATTATCTTGTAAGCATGGAAACACCTTGGAAATAAAGTCATCCATTGAACACTTTCCATCTATTTCCTGCGGACCCCATTTTTTATTTGTTACAATTTGAATACCTTTAAAATTATAATTATCTTTATTATTCTTCCATTCTAAAGCCAACGCATTCAGTAAAGGCTTTTTCCCAGAAGCTAAAAAAGAATATGTGAAATTAGCATCTTCATCTGTATGTTTTACTTGAATATTTAAAATGCTTTTATCACTATAATTTACTACGACATCATCTAATGCCTGAAAATCAGTTGATTGAAGTATTACTGATTCAATTGATGTATCTTGTAGCATATTCAAGCATTCTAGTATTCCAATTTCCCATTCAAACCAATAAGGTGTACCTATTCCCGAATTATACATATTCTCCCTCTATTCTTTTCAAAACGTAATTACATAATTGATAACAATACGTCTCAACTTCTTCTGTAGACATATTTATATGGTATCCATTCACAAGCGAATCAAATAAATAGTTTACCTCTTCGTAATAATCCTTATTATAAAATTCTACTCCAAATAATTTATTCAAGCCTCGTACCATTTGAGATAATTCTTTATAATTTACTGGAAGGACATAATCGATTTTGTCATCAATAATCTTCTTCATCAGCCTCTCATTTCCTATTATTTTTGAGGCTATATTTATAAAATCTCCACAAGTTTCAAAAACATTCCAATCACACATGAACTGCCAACGAAAAAAGAAATGACTCCATACCTCTGCTGGTTCGATCTTTATATTATATGGCACCAATTCCTTCTTTAATTCATCCTCTATGCAATTATAAGTTCCTTCCAATATGGCTATATCATTTTTTCTCACATCAATCGGATAATAAACGCCCTTATCATCGCATATTATGTAACCAATTATTCTGTAATATTTTTCAATGACATTTATAGCATCTCTTGTAAAAAAAACAGATCCTACAACTAAATCATCATTATAATTTGAGGTGTCTAATTCCCTAAAACAATGCTTAAAATCATCAAAAACTAATATTGAATCCATAATACCACCTTCTCTGTTGTATTAATCTATAATAAATTGTCCAGCCTGTTATAGGCTGGACATAAGCAGATTCTTATGACATCTGAAAAACAGCTTTTAACCGGTACTTCTTTGGAACCTAACTAAAAAAAATTATGTTATATCAACTTGTCACAACCATTTTTCTCACAATTACTTTAATTCCGCTTCAAACTTTTTAAAAAGTTCAGGACATTCTTTTTTATATCTTTCTGTTGGGGATAAACCGCCTTCATCCGGTAACAATCCTTCTCCGCTGCTAACAGGATGGGGCAAATACTTGCATTTAAAATATACTGTCGGATATGTGTAAATAATACTCATATTTCCAAACAGTTCTTTCATTAGGTAAATTTCAATAATATAAAGTGAAGCCAATGCTAATACTGCATTTTCAAGTGTTGCATTTTTTATAGATTCCTTTTCGTCATGCTTTAGCGAATTATATGCAAACCACCAGTCCAAGCCTTCTACTTTTACATTCTTTCCATTATCAATACGTGTCGTCTTCCAATCATGTAAAGGTGTATTAATCCAAAAAGGTGTACTTACTTCAAAATCAATAATTTTAGGGAATACTCCTAGTATTGTTTCGCTTATATCTCCTATCCTCTTGGTTTTTACTCCCTTAGCACTACATAAGGCCTTACTCATTATTTCAAATTCAGAGGCTGCTAAAACAATTATTTGTTTAAAAATATCAGAGTATACTTTTCCATGTACAAGTTCTCTTATTCCATCATATTCTTGCAAACCATGGTCTATATAATGCTTTGTATCATCCAATCGTTCAGCAAGGGAACAAAAATAATTCCAATGCTGTATAAGTTCAATTTGCTCCATACATTCTTTTCTGCTTTCTAGTTTTGAAAGCATTCCCCCATTCTCTATGATTTCTAATTCTTGTTATATCCAAATTGTCGAGTCATTAAGAGCTCTTTCCACCAGGATTCCCTCTCTACTATCGCATCATCATCTGTTGTACTTTTATATATTTCCAAGATGCTATATCTGAAATTCTTCTGGATATATTCAAAATCAAAACTCTTCAACTCAATATTTCCACCATTTCCATTGGCTATGTAATCCTTCCATCTTCCCCAAATCATATTTTCACCTGTTGCAGAGCCAACATATTTCTTTCCATTTGAAGAATCCGTAATAAGATACACTCCTTTTTGATTTGCGAGCGCAGTTTTCCAAGCATCAGTATCAATTAGGCCTGATAACTCTTCCCAGGTAACATTCACATTGTCATAACCTGGAAATTCTGTCTTGCAGACATCTCTTGTTATTTCGAGCACCTCGAAATCTTCAATATAGTTCTCTAGACAAAGATATGATGCTCGAAAGTCCTTCTTAAATCCAATTATCATCTTGCCAATTAAGTCAGTGCCAATATTAACAAGTTTTGTATCATATCTATATTTAAATGGACCATTTGGTGTTTCTTTCACAGAGATACTTTCGTATATTCCCGCAAAAATCCATTCATCTTTGTGCCAATATATAAGTGACAAAATATATTTTCTTTGAAAATTTTTCTGTGTCTGCTCTTCCTGCCATACTTTATATTTTGATTGATCTTGAAGAAACAAATGTAAAGGTAAAAATGTATCTGTAGAGCCTCTTCCACAGTGCACTTTAAACTCTAATTCCTTTTCTTTTAAAAACGGCAATACATCTTTTACCTTCATTCCCTCACTCCTTTATTTTTCCAAATATGATATCTTTTTGCCGTGATTCTGTGCATACTCAATTTCAGATCGTGTACTCTCTCCGATATAACCACCCACATTAATAACATAAATAGAATCGGCCATATCTATGTTTCGCTTATGCATGTCATCCAACATCTCTTTTGTCTTGTTCAGGGTTCCTTCATCCATATTTTCCCAAACTTACTGATCACCTGAATGTCCAAATAGTCCTACACTTATAACAATATTACCTTCTAATGTAAGTCTCTTCTGTGCTTCCATAAATTCATCTTTAAAACGTGTGCTTCCACATAGGGTTACTACCGGATAATTTCCAACCATTAAACTGCCTCCGCAAAATAATCAGTTACAATCTTCTCTAGCTGACCAGCTATTTCATTAAAGGGTAAATTCAAATCTAAAGAACCAACTGTTATCTTGTTTCCTCCCATCGAAAACTGATTAGCCGGCTGGAACTCTTCACTTGTCTTTGCATATAAAAGCATTCCAGCTACATTGCCAGTCTGGTCCTTATCCCAGTTCTTTACATAAGTATAAATCTGGTACAAATTGGCATTTCTATATGTCTGAACATCAAAGTTTGACTGCATCTGCTGACCATAATATTTTGCATCTAAGATTAGAACTCTTCCATCTTTCGATTTAAGCGTTATATCAGTAATCATGTTTGGAAGCCACGTATCATTGTCATCATCAAGGTTCCACTGTACTTGATCCGGATTAGCCCTTAATTCTGGATGATGATACCGGAAAATATTCAAGGATAAACTTTTCATAAAGATGACTCATTCTCTGATCATCAAGGAATGTAGCCATCTTTATCATTCCCTGCTCAGTAGAAAGTAATAATCCATGTGCCTTCCTTTTCTTTGCATATTTGTTATTTATTAAATAATATCCAATATTCTTGTAATGTGATAGCCCATATCATCATAATTATTTCTCTGATAAATGATTATTTAGCGTATCAATCCTTGATGGTAGCTTGACCATTCATCAGCATTGGAAGAAGCCAATCTCTGATTTTCGTGAGATTGGAGTTTTCTTTTTGGATTTGTATAATTTGGGCATCTATTGGTTCAATTTGAACGATAAAATTGGTTCGAATTAAATCTGGAATGTTCAAAATATTGTAGTTATTCAAATTTGCTTGATTGATTTTCATTTGGATTGAACCAGTTTTTATCATTGCAACAGGGATGTCTTTCAACAATAAATATAACAAGCGACAAGAATACCCTTTCACTGGCTGTAAGACATGTGTATGATTATTAACCCATACATCACCCGATACTCTCTGCAATATTGGATTTCCATTACCATCCATTACAGAGCCATCTTCAGCTAAAAGAACATAATCTCCTGAAAAAATGGGACGATTAACATAATCCACTATTCCTGTAGCACCATAATACGGAATGAATCCTTTCATTTCTTGTCGCTGTTGATTAGACAGTGGAATTCTTTCGGAATCAAGGCAAATTGAAATATTTCCGATAGATGTATAATCCCAGCTTTGAGGAATTTCTTGGTTCAGCTCACTGCAAAATACCATTTTTCCACCCGAAGATTTATATGGCTTTCCATCTTCATCTGGAAAATCAAACTGTACAAACCAATAGTCGTAGATGGTCTTAGCCATCTCTTCTAAATAATCATTTATCTTCTCATTGCTAATAATTTTATCATTTAAATCACATAATATTTTCGCCACTTTATTCTGGCTTTCTAAATCTGGCAAATCAATCAACATTTCCTCAGCAGATTTTACATTAAAATGCTTCTGTATAGCACCTACTTTATTGTATTCTACCTGTTTCTTTCCCCACACATTAATATAGGCAGCCAAATAATGCGGATTTACTACTTGAAGATTTGGTCTTACCAATACCACATCAGCACAATTACATCCATCATAATCTTTTGATACAACACAACATGTGCCAGGTATTCCGGTTCTAACAATAATTAGATCATTTTCATGAAGAATTGACTTTCGCAGTGATTCATTAAATTCTCTAGATATATATTTCAAATCATCTTCTACAATGCTAAAAGGCTTTATATTAAGCGAACGAAGAAATTTTACCCCTTCATCTTTATACTGCTTTGCCATATTTCCAACAAATCCCACTGTTAATTCTGCAATATCCGATAATTTAACTCTTCTGCTCTTCATACTTCACCTTCTTTAACTGTTCCAAAATTTCTGTCTGCAGTGCATTTCCCTCAGCAAACAATTCCGTTAATTTTTCTGTATATCCATCCATTTTTTTCTGAAACTCTTCTTGTGTCAGCTCAACATATTCAATCTTTACTTCAAAATACTGTCCTGCGCTGAATGAACATTTTTTCTGCTCTATCTTGTCATAATCTACAACCACAGAAAAATCATCCTTTGGTTCAAAGTTATTAAAGGTATTGATAATATTCTCTATTTCTTCTGGTGATAAAACCGTTCTTTGGTTTTTTCCATCTACCTTAATCTTTGTTCCAAGTTTAGATGCATCCATTAAGATTGCCTTCTCATACTTCTTTGAATTGTCTAAAAATAACACAGATACATTTGTTCCTGTCGTAGCAAAAATATTGCTTGGCATTGAGACAACACCTCTGAGCATTCTGTCTTCAACAATGCGTTCTCGTATTTTCTTAGGGATTCCGATTCCAGCTGTTAGAAATCCTGTCGGAACAACCACTGCTGCTCTACCACCATTTTCCTTCATAGAAAATATGATGTGCTGTAAAAACATCTGATAGATTGCCATACTATCCTTTTTTTTATTTGGTACATTAGGTACTCCAGCCCAAAATCTTTCTTTATAAATGTCACCCGCAAGAGTATCTCTATTATCAGAAAAATCCACATTAAATGGAGGATTGCTAACAATATAATCAAATTTCATCAAACCATTTTTCTGACGGTTCAAATGCTGTGGAGAAAGAAGTGTATCTCCATGCACTACATGACCAAGTGAATGTACCAAGTTATTTAAAATAAGATTGAGTCTCAAAAATTCATTAGACTTTTGAGAAATATCCTGTGTATAAATCGTACAATTACTTTCGCCAATTTCATGTGCAAGTGCAAGTACCAGAGTTCCAGAACCTGCTGCCGGATCATATACAGTTACATTCTGCACACCTTCCGGCACCATAATTCTTGCAATAATACTTGCAATAGAATGTGGTGTATAATATTCTGCATACTTGCCAAAATCCTTGTTATAATCCTTAATCAGATACTCAAAAATAGTCGCAAAAAAGTCATACTTCTGTGAAAAAGCCTCTGCAAAACTGAATGTAACTAATTTATCAATCATAGCTTTGCAGAAATCAGACCTCCGATTTGACTCTGTTACATTTTGAGATAAATTCTGATCAAATAAACGAATCTTATCACCGGAGCCAGTACTTACAGAGAACACATCTAGATTAGTGTTAGAAATATCCCATAAGGTTGAATCAAATAATTCGTTAAACTTCTCATCATTCTTATGATTGAAAAGATAAGATATAAAATGCTCTTTCTTGAGTTTTGCAGTAGCCGGTGGTAGAAGCATCATAAGCATTTCATAGTCATCTTCTGACATATTATTTAATGCCTGCTCCACATTCTCGGAATTTTTTAGCTCTTCATCCGCCTGCTGTACCTCATAGATAAACTTATCATTTAAAAACTTATACAAAAAAATCTCGGTTATAATCTTATATTCACTACTAGCATTACCAAGTCCAAAATTGGCACATACTGTCTTAAGATCATCTATCATCTGTTTTGTATTTGCTACTATTGCTTCTGTTGTCATCAGGAAACCCAATCCCTTTCTAATATATATTCTTTCGACAGGCAATTATCTATAAACATAAGTTGAGGTTTGTCTATTCTAACATTTTCTCCCATACATGCTCTCAAAATAATTGGCTGTAACGATTTAATAAAATAATCCTCATTATCAAGGATATTCTCATTATGAGCAATCTGATCATCTGCCTTAGACTTAACACTCATTAAAATTCTATGTACAGTAATTGCATCTGCAATGGGTGGTGGACTTCCCATAATTCTCTTATGAGTTCTCATGTATTTAACATCACCTGAATACTTTGCCGCAAGCATACGATCTGCCAGATTTCTTTTTTCTGCCTTCTTTTTCAAAGTATCCAGTTCCCCCATCATCTGCTTCATTTCATCTGCTGTGAATTCCTCAATATTTTTCTTCTTGAATACCCGCTTTAATTCATCAAGAAGTGCAATGTATTCTGGATCTTTTTGATCAAGGCATCTGTCTACGATTTCTCTTCTTGTTTTTTCCAGGCTATCTCTAAATGCATCAGCAATGATAAGTTCTTCTTCTTTTATCTTGCGAAACTGAAAATCTATCTGATCCAATGCCATATTGAGTACCTGTGACATATCCTCTGATGAATCAATGCTATTTTTTAAGTTAATAATGCTAATTCGATTATTGACCTCATTCAGACACTTAATTGCATTCTCGACATTGAAATGTTCGTATAAATCCTCATACCCATACAAACGGATCAGATTATACATCGCCTTATAATTTTCTAATGCTTGTCGTAAATCAAGTAACTGCTTCTTATCATCAATCTCGCTAATTTGATTAATAAAACTTACCACATTGCTTGTATCATATAGAAAAAGCTGATTTTTTACAACATTCAGATCTTTTTCAATATCTTCTTTGCTCTTGAAAATATTACTATAGTTTTGTACCTCATCTCCAAGTTCAGATTGAAGTTCATCAAAATATGCTTTATTTGTTTTATCAAACTCATCTTTGATATTTGCAAAATCAACAACATATCCATAATGATAACCTTTATAGGGGCGATTTACTCTAGTTAACGTTTGAAGCAGATTATGTGCTTTAATCATTCGTGCCAAATACTGCTTTTTTAATCGAGGAGCATCAAAGCCGGTCAAAAGCATGTTATAGACCACCAAAATATCTATATTGCCTTTCTTAAACTCTTCCTGATCGTTTTTTCTATCCTGCTTTGTGCCTTCATCATGAAGTACCAGTGCATGTGTATAATCTGAAAAACGATTTAACTGCCTGTCCACTTCCCTTGCTTGTTCCGAAGAATCACAAACAATCATTGCTCCGATAGTAGAATCTAATGCTGTCCTGCCTTCCCCAAAATCATGAATGATATAATCAACCATCTTTTCTACAAATTTAGGATGAGCATATAAATTTTTCTTTGCTATGCTTCCCTGTCTTACTATTTGATTAAGTGTATCATTCATCTGATTCTTATAAGTCGTTTCAATTTCCTCGCGAATCAGCTTTAATGTGTAACCATCTGCAATTGACTGATTATAATAATATTTATGAATATAATTGCCAAATACATCTTTTGTATTGTATCCATCTCCAATAAGAGGAGTACCTGTAAGCGCTATCTGCACCGCATCTCTATCAGATGCCATAAGATTTGCCAGAAATGATCCTGTTGGATTATAACTCCTATGTGCCTCATCCAAGAAGTAAACTCTCTGTACATCCACATTATAGTCAGCTGGTTTAGTAACAGAATCCTTGGAAAACTTTTGAATATTGATTACAGTCATTGTCACTTTCCCACTGGTATTTGACTCTCCGGGATTTGTAATATCTGCAATAAACTCTTCCTTATCTTTTATCAATTTTACTTTAAGACCTCTAGCTTCAAATTCATTCTTCGCTTGCTCTGCTAAATCTAAACGATCCACTATAAAGTAAAACTTGGCAATCTTCCCCTCCTCTTTACTAAAATAGTCGGTCAAGAATCTTACATTGGAATATGCAAGTGCTGTTTTTCCGCTTCCCTGCGTGTGCCAAATTACACCTTTTCTAACTCCTTCTCTCAATTTATCTCGAATTGCCAATGTTGCAAACAACTGAGGATATCGCATAATATGCTTCTCTATCTCTGTAATACCATCTTTGTTGGTTGTGGTTTTATAACATATTCCATACTTTAATAAAAACAATAATCTTTCTTTTGTATATAAAGATGTAATGATACGATTTGTAGGCGAGTTTTCCGATAAGGAAGAAGCATACTCTGGAGTTCCTTTAATAGAAATCAGATTTGTATCACTTAAAATAAAAGCTTCCTCCTCTGGATTAATTGCTTGCATTTTTGCCCCTAATTCCTCTGCTCTCTGCTCACGAAACTTGCTAAAAAACATTCTTTTATAGCTGCTGGAAGCATAAAAAGCTCCTTGAATTGGTTCAATATCAGAGTCATCATATTCATTATTATTAGAAAACACTGTAAACTGAGTCATTCCAACAAACCGTCGATAAATCTTATTTCCAAACCTTCTCTCCATACGACTTCGTTCTGTCAGAATTCCCTCACGGTTATTATGACGCTTGACCTCTATAAATGATAATGGCATTCCATTAACCAGCACAACAATATCTGGGCGAAAATTATCATCACCATTTTCATAGGGTAATTCAGTTACTACTGTATAGTCATTCTGTGTTCCGCTTATATCATTAAAATTAATCAACTTTATTCCATTAATATCTGATTGCAATATCTGAAAAAATGATTTTCCAAGATCATCATTATCTAATTTAATCTTTAGTTCTCCGATAATTTTCTTTGCATCCGCAAGTGTTAATTCGGTTTGATTAATTCTATTAATTGCAGACAAAAACTGACTATAAAAAATATTAGTATCACCATCATAGTCTATGTTACGTTCTTTATCTTTAATTGACATATAGGTATATCCAAGCCTTGTAAAATGTACAAGTGCCGGAATCTTTACTCTGGAATCTTCTGGTCTTCCCATAAGCGCCTTTCACCTCCAATACGTCATCTAATTCTTCTTACGAGGATCAATCGGCTTTACCGCATCCTTTGGTAACAGCCATGTTTTCCCTTTTTTCTCTGCACCAGGCACTCTGCCCTGACTACACAAAAGGGAAATTCTTCTTGATGAAATCCCCCATTTTTTTGACATTTCTACCGTTGTTATGTAATCCATGATTTCCCTCCAAACGATACAATTAGTCTACTATAAGTATATTCTTTTATCGGAACACTTGCAAGCAAAATAATGTTATGATTATTGATTAACTAGTTCTACATTTATCAACGCAAAAAAGAATGAGGGATTTCACTCCATCACCCAATATTTTATCTTCTTTTATCTTTTCTTCTCTATATAGTTTCTATCCATATATCTGTTTTTTATCCCTTTCCTCGCCAATCTGATATCTATCTGTTTTTCATGCTACTCTTTTACGAGCCTCTCTATAAGTTCCACCTTCTGCTTTGGTGTAAAATCATCTGGGAAATACTCCTCAAGTGTACTGGCACGATTCTTAATCTGTTCCCGCTGGTTCGGTTTTTTCTCTTCCAATATTGGATAGATTGCATCCATATCCAGCTTTCCACTCTGACTTATACGTTTTATCCTGTTTGCCTGCGACAATGATGGTGTGCACTGCTCTAAATCCATAACTGCATGAAGCTCATACTGCTCATCCTCTGACAGATAAGACAGTTCTACTGCAATCGTGAATGCAATCTTCCCATCATCAACCATATCAAGTATCTTTGGGATAAGCTTTGTAAGCCTTATATATCGTTTTATCTGTACCACACTCTCTCCCACCTGTCTTGCAAGTAATTCATTACTATTTATTGTACTTGTATTATTGCCCTTCTCATTTAGCGGACTTCCATCTATAAATTTTGGTCCAACTTGAGCCAAAGTCACACTGTCAAGGTGCTTACCCTGATGTTTCATTGCATCTAACTTCATCTTATATGCAAATGCTTTCTCGCTAGGTTTGAGATTCTCTCTATGCAGGTTAGAGTCAACCATTGCCACAACTGCCTGATCATCATCCAATTCTCTTATCACAACCGGAATCTTCGTCTCTCCTGCCCATATAGCAGCTTCCTTTCGCCTGTGACCGGATATCACCTCATACCCATCTCCATAGGGATTTGTCCTTACAAGAAGTGGCACACGCACACCTTCTTTCTCAATACTTTTCATCAGCTCACATAATTCCGTATTTACCTCTACCTTAAACGGATGATTCTTAAAATCATGCAACTGATTTATCTCCACGTTCCGGATTGTCTCCATAATATCGCCTTTCTCGAATACATCGAATTCATCTATTCTGAAATCCATTTGATACGATGACTTTCAGATACAAAGAAAGACTGCTCACTTTCAATTTTCTTGAAAATGAACGGTCTTTCACGTTTCTTTTATTCTATTGAATGATAAAAATATTACTTTTCCTTTGATGTGTTTCCGAAGCCGCTATCCAATACAACCGACACATTTACCCCATCGAAAATTGCCTTTTTGTACGTTTTTCGGTCACTCTGGTCAAACCTGAAAAACCTCTCAAAGTGCCTAAAATCAAGGATTCTTACAAATCTGTCCGATGTAGTGCAGCTATTGTCTCATTTTGTGTATCATTGTCCAAACTTAGTGTAAACTCTTTTTCTATAATCGGCAACTTAAATTCTATAGATTTCAGCCACTGACCATTCTCTTTGCGTTCTTCGTAAATCTGCACATTATCCACTAACTGCGACAGGAACTCCCGTTTCTCAGCTTCGTTCATTTGAGCATACAATTTATCAAAGAACACGAGTGCCTTGTAAATGTTATCCCCTGTAATCTTATCTGCCAGCAGAGAGCGTTTCTTAGCCTTTGCAAATACCAGCAGTTCCTCTGCATCATCTATTTTATCATAAGTCTTGTACAAATGGTTCTCTAAATCTGTTTTTCTTCGCTGATAATGCTTATCCTCATAATCAAGAGAATCCATATCTGATAAAATAGTATCTTTATTATGATATAGCTTTCTTAATTGTATTTTATAATTTTCTATTTTCTGATCTAATGCACTAGTATCTACTTCCATATTTATTTTGTTGCGGATTAAATCCGAAAATTTAGGATTACTAACCAGTTTACTAATCACCTCTGCAACAGAACCATCCAGCATTTCTTCCTGCACCGCAGACAGGACATTTCAAAATTCCTGATAATAGATGAATCTTTTCTCTCTTGTCACGATTGACCTTTTCATACTTTTTAGCCTGTGCCGCCACCTTGACCTGTGCCTGCTCCCATACTTCTTCTGATACAAGAGCTTCGTGCAGACCATCTACTAACAGGTAATCGTCTTTCTTAACCTGCCTATACTCATTTCTTGTACCATGAACCTTTTCTGTCCGTCTTCTTCCATAAGAGATTTTACCACTATAAACCGGATTCTGTATAATCCTTCTGATAAGAGCAGCATCAAATAACGGATTTTTACCATTCTGTCTGGCTATCTTATGGATTCCATGATTTTCAAGATACTTTGCAATTCCATTTGCCTTTCCTGGCTTTCTGCATCCTTCCTTCCATTGTCTGAACACGAATGTTCTCACGTTCAATCTCTGCCACTGCTGACAGAACAGATATCATAAGCTTCCCGGCATCTTTGGATGAATCTATTCCGTCCTCCACACAAATCAGATTCACTCCAAAATCCTGCATTACTTGTAATGTTGCAAGTACATCTGCCGCATTTCTTCCAAATCTGGAAAGTTTAAATACAAGAACATAAGATACTCCATCTTTTCCTGACTTAATATCCTCCATCATCTGATTAAATGAAACTCTTCCCTCTATTGATTTGCCGGATTTTCCTGCATCCTCATACTCACCGGCAATTTCATATTCATTATAGTCGCAGAACGCTTTCATTTTTGTTTTCTGTGCATCCAGAGAATAGCCATCTATCTGCATGGTTGTCGAGACACAAGTGTATAAATATACTTTGATTTTCTCTTTCTTCAATTTACATATCACCTCCAGGAAGTGCCGAAACTGCCGACAGATTGATACTGACTAATGTATCCATCTGCCTGATTGCCAAATTTCTAAGCAATATAAGTCTTTCTGATTGAGATTTACCCTGCTCAATTAAAATAGCATTATAACTTTCCATATTTGCCAACACCAACAACTGATTTAAGTTTGCATCATCACGCACATTCCCCTTTTTACCCGGATTATTATTTTTCCATTGCTTTGCAGTCTGACCAAATAAAGCAACATTTAAAAGATCTGCTTCACTGGCATATGTATAAGCAATCTGTTCTGGTGTTAGCTCTGGTGGAATCAAATTTTCCTTCACCGCATCTGTGTGAATACGGTAGTTCACCTTTGATAAAGCCCTGTTCAAGTTCCAGTCCAATGAAAATCGACTATTTTCATCTTGTTTTAACCTGCGGTAATCTTTCATAATATACAGTTGAAATTCCGGAGAAATCCATGTAGCAAATGCCATTGCAATATCGCTATGTGCATAAGTTCCTCCACCATATCTGCCTGCTTTTGACACTATTCCAATAGCATTGGTCTGTTCAATCCATTTGGTTGGCGTCATAACAAACCTGTTTAATCCTGCCTCACTTCTAACCGCCTCGAATTGCACACGGTTAAAATCTGGATTATGAAGTTCTTCCCAAACAGCCAAAAACTCAACTGTATTTCTGTTTCGCATCCAGTTCTGAATGACAAATCTGGGATCATTATCATTTCTATATTTTGCAATATCTGTCAACGAAATATATTCATTTTCAAAATCTTTCGTGTAAATCCCAATATCAATTCCTTTTGCGTGAATAATTTCCCTAACTATTTTATTTGCCATCTCTATTCCTCCACCATGTTCTCCATCTGTTCCAACTTCTGCAAGGCTTTCATATACGCCATCAATCTTTTATACTGCGCATCTCCAAGGCTGTGAATCTGCTTTAAAATCTTAATATCCGACCTGGTAACTTCATAATCCATATCTGCATCTTTATATTCCGGATCAATTCCTTTTCCAGTCAAAAGCTGTTCGGGAGTAATCTCCAATGCATCACATATAGACAACAGACAGTCCGCTTTGGGATTCGTCTTTTTCTTCTTCCAGTCACTGATGTTACTTGTTGCAATCCCGGTCCTTCTTGAGAGTTCCAACTGCGTTATGTTCTTCTGCTCCATCACACAAAAAATTCTTTCACTGATAATCATGATTTTTCCTCCATCAACATCCCGTACATATCCGTATTTATAAATTTATTCATCCGTCTATACGGTTATAGTATCATGCTGCAACTTTTCTTTCAATAGAGATTTTTGTATTTCTGAACTTTGTTATATTCTTCTCTTTATATAGCTCCGTGTACAACTGTCTTATTCTTTCCCTACGAAGATAAAAATCCGGATCAGGCAAATTATCCAAGTCCATTGATTCTGCATACTTTGCTACCATCTCTCCGATAAAATTTGCCAAATCACTCCAGGCATCTCTTTCTTTTAAAACCACTTTATTCTTAACCATAATTAAAATCCTTTCTGACATTGTCATTGAAATCCATCGTATCCAATCCATAGTGATGTTTCCTCACTTCCTGATAGGATAAGATAGATATTATTAAAATTAGTATTGTTATTATTAGTCTTATTAGATTTTGATTTTAACTGTTCAAAACCTGTAAATACCAAAAGTCTGTATGCGTCAAAATCAAAATTCTTAATTGTGACTTCTCCATCTTTTGTATTTTGATTTTTACGGTATGGCTATTTCTCAAAACATTTTCTTAAGGTACAGCTTGTTAGGTCTTCCCAATCCCTGTCTCTTCCGTTCAAGTGCTCCCACCTTTTCCAATTCATCCAATAACTTGCATGCCTTTTGAGTTCCACAATTCAAATCCTCGCAAATATTTTTTATTGAATAATAGATAAACACCCTCCTTTGATTGTCAATCCATCCATTTTTTATATAATAAATATGAATGGCGCACTTCTGCAGATGGGAAATGTTATATTACCCCTGCAGCCGATGCCAAGCCATCCATCTACAATCCCATCAAGGATTATGAGAAGCTGGTGCTGACCGCAATCAATATCGGTACTACTGCCATGAATAAGGCAAGCGAATCAGAATTAAAAGAAGCCATTATGGGCTTTGTGTCCGAATACGGTATGCTGGGACTTATGACAGCACTTCCCACCACACCGGACTTTATTACATACGAAGCAGTCTATTTGCCGAAAAATCATTTCATCAAAGAAGAAAATATTTCGACGGAAAGATATCTGTCCTGCTTCTTCCCTTTTGGCAAGATTGATTTCCGTAAGAAAGGCAGCGAATCCTGTTGGAATACAGACGGCCCGGAAATGATGGCACTTATTATGACAATGAAAAACAAGCCACAGGCAGTGATGATGACTGGCTGATTGAAGTATTCCGTGACTGGGCATTTACCTTTTTCTCAAGCTTTTTGTATTATCAAGACTATGACAAACTTGATGAAAACGAACGAAGCCTCTATCGTCAGGGAATGGCTGCGTTTGGCTGTGTGGCTCCCACCTATCACATTGAACTGCGTGAACGTCCTACCTTAGTTTGGGATTTCAATTCCTTATTGTTATGCATACAGATGATGTTTTCCTTTATGCTGACTGATGACGATTCCAGCCTGAAGGTATGTAAACACTGCGGCAAGGCATTTGCTGCCACAAGATCAAACATGGAATTCTGCTCTCCACAATGCAAGAATCAGTACAATGTATATAAGAGCAGGGCGAAGAAAAATAATACACCAGCACAGGAGGACTGATTGTATGAGAAATTCAAGCATAATTATGTACACAACCGAAGATGGCTTAACCAAGATAGAAACTACCTTTGATGAAGATACTGTATGGCTGTCACTAGACCAAATGGCAGAGCTTTTTCAAAGAGATAAATCTACTATCTCAAGGCATATCAAAAACATATTTGAAGAAGGTGAATTACAACGAAATTCAGTTGTTGCAAAATTTGCAACAACTGCCTCTGACGGAAAAACATATCAGGTAGATCACTATAACCTTGACGTCATTATCTCCGTCGGCTACCGTGTGAAATCCCACCGTGGTACACAGTTCCGTATCTGGGCTATGGGAATATTAAAGGAATATATGAAAAAAGGATTTGCCTTAGATGATGACCGACTAAAAAGACTAGGCGGAGGCAACTATTTTGACGAATTGCTTGCCCGTATCAGAGACATCAGTTCTTCCGAAAAAGTATTCTGGAGAAAGGTTCTGGAAATCTATGCAACCAGCATTGATTATAATCCCCATGCTAAAAGCTCTGTCCTGTTCTTCAAACAGGTTCAAAACAAAATGCACTGGGCTGCCCACAAGCATACCGCCGCCGAAGTAATCTATGAGCGTGCCGATGCAGAAAAAGAAAACTTCTTTCCGTATCTGCGAAAACTCTTATAAATAAAAGGCAGTAAGGCTATTGCCATCACTGTATACATTACCATTACAAGCGGAATTTGTCGAAATACACAATTCCCAATCTGATAAATAAGTGGGACTTTTACACTTGCCTGTACATTTGTCAAAATTGTTGGTATCAAATTGAAAAGCGTTGTATACCCAGAAAGTGCCCGTCCTATAAATGGCAATAAGCAATATAAAAAGAACGGAATGCAAACAGCGACACTAATTGTATGCATTTTAGCCGCTACTAACATAGACACTGAAGCCGCCAGCATACTGGCTATAAATCCACATACAACTGTCAACAAATAGTATTGTCCATATGACATAATGTAAATACTATACGCCTGATACATTTGATAAGGTGTATTCATACCACTGGTTCCCATAATTCCAAAACAAATCACACTAAGTAATATAATTCCCATACAATAAATCATAACTGTCGTAGCTATTCCTGCCAGTATTTTTGTTTTAACAGCTTTTGTACGTCCATACTTTGTAGAGAAAAATACTGCATCTGCTTTTGTCTGAAAATCATCTGCAAATATTCCAGCACAAATAAAACCAACTATGATTGCCAGAATAATAGAATACGTTTCTACATACATAATCATAGTATCCCATGAACTATAAGATTCGTATTCTACTGGTAATTTTATTTCATTATATTTCTTTTCCAAGTATTTTTTCTGAACAGAAGTCTTTCCATATTCTTCTGCCATCTTTTCCATATTTTTATGATAAGTGTCATAGAACTCTTGTATATTTTCTTCTGTAATTTGATTCAGAACACTTTCATCATATTCTGAATCTGGTGTTAATACCGATATTATAAAACTCCTAATATCATCTATCGGTTGCAATGTCGTTCCGTAAATTGCATTTTCTTCTGAGGATTGTGTCACCGCATTTTTATTTTGTTCTATAACTTTTCCAAGTTCATCTTCTGTCAATGTACCTTTCCATGCTCGTCTGTTATCTGTAAGTTTTCTTGTTGCCATAATTCCAGTACTAGCATTTCCATTCTCATCCACATAGCAATTACTTGTAACTGCAAATCCGCTAAAAATGACAGCAAGTATCAATGCCAATCCGATTGCAAATACATTAATTTTCTTTGAAAAAATTCGTTTTAATTCTAATTTAAGCATCTTGTTTTTCCTCCGATTTTTCTCCAAAATAAAATAGAAATGCATCTTCCAGATTTTTTTCTACAGCCACAGCATCTTCTGTTGGCTTTTCTATTGAAATAATTCTAAGCTCTGCTCCGGTTTTTGTTGTTTTTATATTTCCAACCAAATATTCATTCATATATTTGTCTATCATACTTCTCGAAACATTACATTGCCATACCTTTTCTTTCATAGAAGATACTAAATCTTCCGCAGTACCTGCATAAAAAAGTTCTCCATCTTTCATTAACATAATGTTATTCGCAATGTACTCAATATCCGATACAATATGTGTAGACAAGAGCACCAAACGTTCTTCCGACAATTCACTAATTAAATTACGAAAACGTATTCTTTCATTCGGGTCTAATCCAGCGGTAGGTTCGTCCAGGACAAGAATTTGCGGATCGTTTAACATCGCCTGTGCTATTCCTACACGTCTAACCATTCCTCCAGACAAATTCTTCATTTTTCTTTTACTGAATTTTTCCATTCCTACTTGATTTAATAATTGCTTCACTTTTTTTCTGGCAAACGGCATTTTTAACCCTTTTATAGAAGAAATGTACATCATATAATCATATACGGTCAAATCTGGATAATATCCAAAATCCTGTGGTAAATATCCCAGAACTTCTCGGTATTCACCTCCTAGTTTCCATATATCTTTACCATTCCATAATATTTGTCCTTCTGATGGTTGAACAATCGTACAAAGCATACGCATTAATGTGGTCTTTCCTGCTCCATTTACTCCAAGCAGTCCATAAATTCCTTTTTCCATAACACAATTCACTTTATTAACAGCATTTACTTCTCCGTATTGTTTTGTTACATTTTTAAATTCTAATTTCATACGTGTAATCCTCCAAAATTTTTTCATCAAATAGCAATGACTTCTGAACACAAAAAATAAAATATACAAAAGTCAATATCAGCATAGCCACCCATACCGGAGTTACAATTTTCTGATAAATAACATCATTTGCAACAATCATCATCCATAAACCAACCCATACCAGACAAGAAAGCACTGCTATATATTCTGATTTTTCCCATCTGCTGTACAATACACGAAAACATATACAACATGAAACATTTACCGGAAGCAAAAAATTAACCACCAAATCACTTAACGAGAGTATTGTTGTTTGATATGTAATTGCCAAAAACACCATAACGATCACCAGATCCACTACTCCAAACATTAACATTCTTGCTGTACAAATCTGACGCAGTGTGTAATAAGACGCCTGCTCAATCTCAATCGCACCATTTCTTCTGTTTTTCCAAATTTCCGGGATAATCAGAACCACAAATATTGTGGCAGATATTCCCATAATCCTCATCATATCTTTTATGTCTGACGTATAATTACTCAACCATATCCATAGACACATAAGAACACAACCTTGTAAAATCCACCATCTTTTTTTTATGAATTTTGTCTGCTCATACAAAAATTCAAAATAAGATGTTCTATGCGATTGTTTCGATAAAACCGACTCTGACAAAATATTCTGACATGCTTTTACTGTTTTGTTCTCTGCTTCAGCCCTTACATACTTTTCTTCAATCTCCTCTTTATATTCCTTTATTTGTTGCTTATAATTCTTCATCTTTTTTCACCTCCAACTCTTTCATTAAAAGTTCTTTTGCTCTTCCGATTCGATATTTTACAAGAGAAAGTTTGATATGAAGTAATTCTGCAATTTCTCTTTGCTTCAATTCCTGAAAAAAATATAAAACTGCCGTTTCTCTAATTTCTTCCGGTAACTTTCTCACTGCCTGTTCAATAGTTAATCGGACTCCTAGCTCTTCTACATGATTTTTACTACAGTCCTCTGATTTTAGCAGTTCCTCTGATGGAATATCTTTTTTCTTTTTGTAATAATTTTTAACGGTATTTCCGGCAATTGTATAAAGATAATTCTTAACTTTTCCATATTCTTTATATCTATATAAATTGGAAAAGAAACGTGTAAACACTTCTTGTGTCAAATCCTCTGCCTCATAGGGATCATTGATATGTAGCAAACAATATTGATATATACTTGAGTAATATTTTTTGACCAGTTTTTCACACGCATCTTCATCTCCTGCTCTTGCTAGATGTACTAACAAAGAATCAGTTTTGTATTCCATTCGCAAATTTGCCTCCCTTTGTTTTCTAAATAATATAACAATCCTACTGTAGAAAAAGTTAGTATTTTAATAAAAATAGCCCGGATTTCTCCGAGCATAAGAAAAGTACCAACCATTTTTGATTGATGCCTTCCTCGTTGTTTTATAATGATTAGTCAAAGTCGTATGGATTGCTATAGCACATCCAATCTAAATCCGCATTTAATCCAATTTCAGCATACAATTTAGCTTGGCACTTTACCTCACGAACAGCTTTATACTTTTTTGATACCCTCTTGGTCTTTTTATCATTTGCTATTCTGGCTTTATACGCTTTGTTATTTGGATTATTTTGATTAGAGTAATCATTAAGTTGTTGTTGGGTATGTGTCTTCGATGACACACCACTCTTCTTTGCCATGAACCTTTCTCCTTTCTCCTTGACTCCATTTACATGATTACGCACAAGATAGCGGACACTTCGTCACCTTCTAAGCTGAATCCATCAAGAAATGGATTATCCCTGCATTTAACCAAGTTTCAAGGGCGGAGAATAATTTTTGCAAGAATACTACAAAAATCATTTAGCTAATTATAACATTTACTATTATCCAATTCAATCTATATTAAAATTTATCGGAGTCCTCCTATGTTACAATGCTACTACTTCTTTGCATTCTCTTCCAGTTCCAGCATGTACTTATCAAAGTCAGACATGAACAATCTGTCCTGAATCACACGGTATTTTTCAAATTCAGTTTCAGCTTTTGCTTTGGCAATCTCTGCTGTAATTTTGCCTTCATCCTGAAGAACCTCTCTGTCATCTGCCATCAAGAATAAATCCAGTCGCTTTGACCAAGTGGTTACTCCCATATGTGGCTTATCTGCATCTGCTCGCTCGTAAATCAACTCCGCTGCCGTATGTCCGTGAACTGCATAATACATCTTGTTTTGAATCTTTGCAAAGAACTGCTTTGTTGTTTTTGCTGTTCTGTCATAATCAAGAGCTGTAGCATAGATATCTGTTATCTTCTGATAAAATCTACGC
>OMEI01000341.1_pt1 | contig 28545 bp, 25 predicted proteins | sample 1645381 | NCBI WGS metagenome assembly OMEI01 (sample SAMEA103958119, study PRJEB25191) | human gut metagenome | biome: human-associated habitat [ENVO:00009003]; feature: intestine environment [ENVO:2100002]; material: feces | place: Germany | collected 2013/2015 | reverse complement strand
GCCGATAAAGGCCAGTAAAAACAGGACATACTTATCAAATTCCGGCCAGGACTCCATCGACGTCGACGCAAAACCACTGGTACTGATAAAGGATAAGACCTGAAAAAAGCCGTAGCGCAGGTTATCCCAGCCATCATAGACGCCGTAGTGCCAGAGGTGAAAGGATACGACGGCACTGACGCCGAGGAACATCATCAAAAAATACCGCAGTTCGGCGTCGTGCAGAAAGATTTTCAAACTGCGCCGTTCCCAGCCCTTCCAGTACAAGAGGAAGTTGCCGCTGGCCAGGAGCATGGAAAGGGCCGCTGCCCCTTCGAGGGCCCGACTGTCATAGCGGAAAAAATCGAAGAGCGAGTCGCCGCCGCTCGTCGACAAGGTCAGAAGGGCTTGATTGACAGCTGCCGTCGGCGAAAGGCCGGCCAGCCAATAGAGAAAGATAGAAAACATCGTAATGGCCAAATAGATGCATCCTACCTTTCGGGCTGCGTCCTGCATACTGGCCACCATAGGACTGAAAGACACGCTTTGATGGACCGATAAGGTCAGGCCGAAACAGCCGCTCACCAAGGGCATGACCGAAACCAGCATGAGGATAAAGTTTAAGCCCCCCAGCCAACCCATGAGACTGTGCCATAAGAGGAGCGACGACGGAAGGGCGGCACCGCCGTCGGCAAGAACGGACGTCCCCGTCGTCGTAAAGGCTGCTGCACTTTCAAAGAAAGCATCGGCCGGCGAGGTAAAGACCCCGGCAATAAGGTACGGCACCATCCCCAACAGGCTCAATGCCAGCCAGACGAGGACCATATACCAGGCACCCTCGCCGGCCCCGACCTGGCGCTTATGATGGCGGCCGCGATAGAGGCAAAAAAACGCTAAGGCCACGGCGGCGATGAGGGAAGGCCCGAAGTATAAGAGTCCCCTTTCGCCCCAAAGAAGGCCGGCTGTCAAAGGAATGATCAGGCTCAGTCCGTTGACCAGGATGATCCTGCCGACGAGATAGAACAAGATATGTCTGTCCATGCTACTCCCTGCCTTTAAAGTACTGCATGACCTTTTGCGAATGTTCTGTCTGACTGAAGAGGATGATGCGGTCGCCTTCCAAGAGGACCGACTGGCCGTTCGGAATGTACGCTTCCCCGTCGCGGACATAGGCGCAGATCAGGCATTCCTTGGGCAGGTTGAGATCCATCAGTCGTTTGCCGATGACCGGTGCCCCTTCCTGGACGATGACTTCGACAGCTTCAGCCTTGGCTCCTTCGAGGAGAGAGACTGATACGACGCCGCCCCGGGCAAAGGCCAGGACTTCACCAGCCGACAAGAGCCGCGTCGATAAGACGATATCGACGCCGACTTTTTCCATAAGTCCGCCGTATTCGATACGGGATACGCGGACGATGGTCTTCTTAGCTCCCAAGTGCTTGGCAATGAGGGCCAGCATCAAATTGAGGCGATCGTCGTCGGTCAGGCAGATGACGACATCGGCATCGGCAATCCCTTCCTGCTCTAAGAGGTCGATATCGGTCCCGTCGCCGTGGATAGCCAGGCCGTCATCCATCAGTTCAGCCACTTGCAGACACCGTTCATGATCCTTATCGAAAATCTTGACCTGGAAGCCTTCTTTATCCAGCATGGGCGCCAAAAAACGGCCCGACCGGCCGGCCCCGATGATGATAACTCGCTCGATGGTCTCGATATTGCTGGGCACAAAATTTTCACTGAATTTTTCAATGGCCTTGGCATCGCCGATAAAATAGGCATTATCGTGCGGATAGAGGCGGTCGTCCCCGTGAGGAATGATCATGCGCTGGTCGCGGAAAATCATGCCGACCAGGACTGACGGCGGCATATTCATATTCTTAAAAGGCACGTTGACCAGCGGCGAATGGCGGGTGATCTTGGTTTCAAACAGACGGACCTTGCCGTTGGCAAAATCTTCGACATTGAGGGCTGCCGGCGTCAGGAGAATCCGGTTGATTTCACGGGCCGTAATCATTTCCGGATTGATGACCAGGTCGATATCAAAATTCTTTTTCAGATAATCCTTGGCCCCGGTCAGGAACTGCATGTCGCGGATGCGGACGGCCGTGTATTTAATGCCGTGTTTCTTGGCTAAAATACAGGTTACCAGATTGACTTCATCCGTCGCCGTGCAAGCGACGAGGAGGTCCGATCCGTGAATATCGGGATCATCCATCGTAACCGGACTGGCACCGTTGGCCAGAATGGTCAATACGTCGAGGGTGTTGCGGACGACCTCCAGTCGTTCTTCATCATGGTCGACGACGACGATATCAAATTGTTCATGCGATAACAGCTCGGCAATGCTGTAGCCCAGCTTGCCGGCCCCTACGACAACTATGCGCAAAGGAAAAACCTCCTCCTAAGAATCACATTAACAGCCCGGCGAAAGACGAAACGTCGGAAAGGGACAGTTGCTATATCTGCCCTCTTTCCCTTCAGCCTAGGCTGTACCGGCCATGGCCAGAAGCGCCAAGATGGGCGTCATCTTTTCGGTATTCATGGTCATGGAAAAGGCCGAACGGACGGCGCCGCTCTGTACGTCGTACCACACTTCTTCATAGGTCATGACAAAATCATAATCCTTGTCCTTCGCTCGTTTTCCCGTAAGGCGGCGGACTAAAACAGCTTCACAGCCCTTATCCCGAGCCGATTTCAAATTCTCTGCCAAGGATTTTCCAGAAGACCCGTATAAGGGATGGATGCGATAGGTCAACTGATCGTCGGCAGCCTGCCTCATATACGGCACATCGCCGGAAAGAGCGGTATCGACGGTCACGGCCAGTGGCAGGACCCACGCAGAAGGAGTCGCCGCCCGGGCCTCATCGGCCGCCAAGGGATGCCCCAAAGAGGCTTCATAGGCCCCTTTAGCATCGTAATAATGGCGCAAAGCCGCATCGGCATAGCCGACAATGTCATGGGCAAAGCGCTGCACCGACGGCGCACTGTCCCATACCGTTTCCTTGGAAAATTGGCTGTATGTCCCATCGACGGTCTGTAAAATGCCCTTCACGGGATCACCGGCCATGACGATGCGGTCCACGTGAAGGAGGGGTTCATACGTCTCATTAAAGGCTGAATTGCCCACTGCCGGCGCACCGAAAGTGACAACCTGAATCTGCGGCAGGCCTTCATCATAGAGGCGGGCTGCCGCCAAGAGGGCCGCTGCCCCGCCGAGGCTGTGGCCGGTCAAAGTCACGTTTTGCGATGCCGCGTCGGCTTTTAAAGCCTGTTTCAGCGTCGTCCCCTTATACGGGGTATCGAGGAGGCTCGTCGTATAATAGGAAAATCCGGCATGGACTTTCCGCAAATCGCCCGTATCCCCCTCTTTATAAGGAATCGAGTGGAGATTCAAGTCGGATTTGACGTCAGCCAAACTTTCCGTCCCGGTGACGGCGACGAACGTGTCCCGGCCCTTACGAGCCAGGCTAAATTTCGACTCGGACTTATCGTCTTTTTGTATCCGAGAGTCAATATCCCAACCGCGGCGGATCAATTCCTGACGGGCAGCTTCACCGGGCTTATCGTCATAAGAGGCCATAGACAGCCAGGCTGACAGGACTTCTCGGCGTGCCTGTTCATATCCTTCCTGCGGCGACGACGCCAGAACCGACAAGGCCGTCAGCACGAAGCAAAGCGATAGGATGAATACTTTTTTCCCAAACATGGCCTTCCCTCCTTTTAGGTCGCCTAAGCCCGCTTTTTATCACGGTGCATACGATAAAATAGAGAATACTTCCCGATTGGGATGATCTGAGGCTTCAAAATAGAGGGTCCGCTTCAATTCCCGCTCCCATTCGGCCTTGCGCTTCTTATCCTTTAAGAGGGCCAAGACGTCCGGATGGGCTTCGATGAGGACGTCGCCGCGAAGCTGGTGATTCGCCGCCATATGACGCAGGCGGCGGATGATCTGGAGGACCACCGTTTCAGCCGAATAGAGGTATCCCGATCCGCCGCAGACGTCGCAGGGATCGAACTGTACTTGGTACAAGCTTTGGCGAGCTTTTTTGCGGGTGATTTCGACGAGGTTCAAAGCCGTCATGCCGAGAACCCGAGTCTTGGTGCAGTCCATAGCCGTTTCACGGATCAAAATCTGCAAAATCTCATCGCGTTTCAAAGGCTGGGCCATGTCGATGAAGTCGATGATGATGATGCCGCCGATATCGCGCAGGCGCAATTGGCGGGCGATTTCGATGGCCGCTTCTTTATTGACGTGAAAAATCGTATCCTGAAGAGTCGTCCCGTTGCCCGTATACTTGCTGCTGTTGACGTCGATGACGGTCAAGGCTTCCGTATGATCGATGACCAAGTTGCCACCCGACGGCAGGGGTACGATGCGTGACATCAGGCCTTTGAGACCTTCTTCGATGCCATAGTGTTCAAAAACCGGCTCGTCCCCTTCGTAGAGGCGGATACGGCTTTGCCACTGCGAACCGGGAAAGACCTGACAGATGCGTTCATAGGCTTCACGGCTGTCGACGACGACTTGTTTGACGTCGGCCGTAAAATGGTCGCGGACCATGCGCATGACCAAATCGGCTTCGCGGTACAAGAGAGTCGGCTTCTTAGCCAGGGCGTAACGCTGGCGGATACTGTCCCACGTCCGCAGCAAATACTGAAGGTCGCCTAAGAGTTCTTCCCGTGATACGCCCTTGGCGACGGTGCGAATGATAAGGCCCATGCCGTCCGGCTTTATTTCAGACACGATGTCGCGCAGGCGGTCCCGCTCCTGTTCATCGCGGATTTTTTTCGATACGCCGATGTAGTCGACGGTCGGCATCAGTACAGCATAGCGGCCGGCCAAACTGACATTGGCCGTCGCCTTCGGTCCCTTAGATCCCTGTTCGTCCTTGATGACCTGGACTAAGACCGACTGGCCGACAGACAGATGCATCTGCTGGATTTCTTCTTTCGTCGCCGCTCGAGGAAACATATCCCCCATATAAATAAATGCATTTTTACGGCGGCCGATATTGACGAAGGCAGCCTGAAGGGACGGCAGAATATTTTGGATTGTGCCTTTATAGATATGATTGACGATATGCATGTCATCGTCGCGTTCCACCGCGAAATCGCGAAGACGACCATCTTCGAGGATAGCCATGCGCGTTTCTTCGGGCATGACATTGCCAACGATCGTTTTCATCGTGTCACTCCTCCTTGTAAATGGCTGCCGAAACGTCCTTCTAAGGCCGATTATTTCACCAATAAGACGGCGAAATACCCGGTCGCTTCTGCATCGGCAGCCTGTTCATATATTTTCTCGCCGGAAAGTCCGCAGCGCTCGATCATCGCCGTCCGCTCGAGGAGGCCCAATTCTTTCAGTTCATCCTGGATGGGTCCCAATTTTCCCGACGGTTTCATGATGACCTTACTGCCCGGGAGAGCCAGCAGCTGCCGGCGGTTTTTATGGTTGCCGGGAATGATCAGCAAGGCCTCGTCTTTTTCGCACAACGGCTGCTGCAATTTAGCGGCCACGGCACAGAAGCTGGGCACACCGGGGACGATGGCCGTTTCATAGCCGGCGTCCCGAACGAGGCGGTGAACGTAAATGCTGGTCGCATAGACCGTCGGGCAGCCGAGGGTAATGAGGGCCACGTCCCGGCCTTCATCGAGTTCAGATTGAATCGATTGAGCCGCTTTTTCATGGGCCCCGGCCAGGACTTCATCCTTACGGGTCATGGGAAAATCTAAGGTGATGACTTTTTTCTCGGACAGGCTGAGATCGCTGCCGTCCAAGGCTTTAAGCAAGATATCTTTGGCCGTCAAAGGGCCGCTGCCACTCTTGGGAACGGCCAAGACGGGACAGGACCCGATCGTTTTCAGCGCCTTTAAGGTCAACAACTCCGGGTCCCCCGGGCCGATGCCGACGCAGTACAGTTTACCTTTCATCATAGCCCTCAAAAAGAGACGCCGTCTTGCCGTCGTCTTTACGAACGAAGATTCCCGTCCGCCGGGCCAGCATCATATCGGCATGAACGGGAAGATTAAAGTCCTTTTCAAGGACTTCCCAAACCTGAACGGGTTTGATAGCCCCTTCACTGGTCTGATAGATGCCGACGGTCAGATAGACGTCGCCGTCTTTGACATTCCCATGAATGGCATCGATGACGTGATTTTTGACTTCGATGGTCCGCACGCGATGCTTTCCCTTATGGGACACCTTTTCATAGAGGACCGATGGGGCCTCGTTGAAGCGCTGCAAAATCGCATTCAGCCCGTCTTGGCTGAGGTCTTCCTTCAAAGGCCCCCGCAGGGTATAGACAGCGTAATTGGCAATGGCCATCAACTTCGGCGCCTTAGGGTCGACATAGCGGCCGTCGAGGACGGCAAAACCTTGGGGCGACATGGCGTTCATCCGTTCCATGACGTCGGGAACGGGAATCTTTTCGGCAAGTTCCATGTCGAGATATTCAATATCGGCCGACACACCGACGCCGAGGGCCGAGGCAAAACTGAGTTTCATATGGGGGTTGAAGCCTTCGGAATAACAAATGGGAAGCTTAGCCCTGATGATGACGTAGCGCACGGCCCGGGCAAAATCGAGGTGCGACAAAAACTGCAGGGCCCCGTCTTTCTTAACAGCTAAACGTATTCTTGCCATGAGCGTCCCCTGCCTTTCTATCGATAATCGAAACGCCCAAATTGGGGCAGACACCGCAGCCCGTACAGGACAGACGGCGGCAGTCATGGGTCAGTTCGGCTCGTTCGGCCCTTCTCCATTCCTGCTTCAAATAATTTTTCGCAGCTCCGCTGGTCAGGTGATCCCAGGGCAAGGCCTCATCGAGGCTGCGGTTTCTGGCCGCATAGTAATCTGGATCGATGCCGGCCAATTCAAAGGCCTTCATCCAGCGGTCATAGTCGAACATTTCCGTCCAGCCATCGAATTTACAGCCCAGTTTCCAAGCTTCGTAGAGGACCTTCCCCATGCGGCGGTCGCCGCGGGCAAAGGTCGCTTCCAGGCGGCCCGTCTTGGCGTCGTGGTAGTGGTAAGAAATGTGCTTATCGCGAATGAGTCCCTTGATGTACTGCTGCTTGCGTTCGATTTCCTCAATGGGCAGCTGTCCGAACCACTGGAAGGACGTGTGCGATTTGGGTACGAAACTCGAGACGGAGACCGTCACCTTGCCGTTATTCTTATGGGTCACAGACCGGTATAAGTTCAGGACTTTATAGGCGAGATCGGAAATGCCGGCCAAGTCTTCATCCGTTTCCGTCGGAAGGCCCATCATGAAGTAGAGCTTTACCGTCGACCAGCCGTTTTGGAAGGCATTCTCACAGGCCGAGAGGAGATCTTCTTCAGTGACGCCCTTATTGATGACGTCGCGCAGGCGCTGCGTCCCCGCTTCAGGGGCAAAGGTCAGGCCGCTCTTACGGACCTGCTGGACTTTCTTGGCGATGTCGACGGAAAAGCTGTCGACGCGGAGCGACGGCAGGCTGACGCTGACCTTCTGGCCCTTAAAGGCGTCGAGGAGCTGATCGACCAGTTCCGGCAAACAGGAATAGTCGGCCGAACTCAGGCTCATGAGAGAAATTTCATCGTAGCCCGAGTTGGCCACGATGTCTTTGGCCAGTTTTACCAACTGTTCCGGCGTCTTTTCCCGAATGGGACGGTAGAGCATGCCGGCCTGACAGAAACGGCAGCCCCGGCTGCAGCCGCGGAACAATTCGAGAACGGCCCGGTTATGGACGATGTCGATGTTGGGCACGATCGGTTTGGTCGGGAAAAAGACGTGTTCCACGTCGGCGACGACGCATTTTTCGATTTCGGCCTTGGCTTCCGGTTCCGTCGGCACCAGGGCTTTGAAGTTCCCCTCTTCGTCGTACTCGGCGTCATAGAAGGACGGAACGTAGTTTCCCGGCTGCTGAGCCAGTTCTTTCAAGAGGCCCTTCTTGCCGCCGGGCTTTCCGCCTTCTTTCCAGGCGATGATCGTATCGGCCAAGAGCTGTGTCGATTCTTCCGATTCGCCGAGGAAGAAGATATCGATGTAATCGGCCAAGGGTTCTGCATTATACGCACAAGGACCGCCGGCGGCCACTAAGGGCATATCGTCGCCGCGGTCTTTGGAAAAAATCGGCATTCCGGCCAGATCGAGCATATTTAAGATGTTGGTAAAACTCATTTCATATTGCAGGGTAAAGCCGACCATGTCGAAATCGCGGACGGGCGTCTTCGTTTCCAACGAAAAAAGCGGGTAGCCTTTGGTCCGCATGAGGTCTTCCATATCCGGCCAAGGCGCATAGACCCTCTCGGCAGCCACATCAGGCCGTTCGTTGAGCAGGGCATAGAGGATGCGCAGGCCTAAGTGGCTCATGGCCACTTCATAGACGTCGGGAAAACAGTAAGCAACGGTCAGTTTGACCCGGTCGTGGTCTTTTACGACGCTGTTCCATTCCCCGCCGACGTAGCGGGCCGGTTTACTGACTTTGCTCAATAAAATCGGATCTATCTCCACAGGATGTGACAATTCATTTCCTCCTTCAGGAATCGCTAAAAGATCATCGTCTGCTGACGCATGTAAATACTCAATAAAATACCCATGCCCATCATATTCGTCGTCAAGGCGCTGACGCCGTAACTCATGAAGGGCAGCGGAATCCCCGTGACCGGCATAATGCCGCAGGTCATGCCGACATTGACCAGGATCTGGAAGGCCCACATGGATACGACGCCGGTGGCCAGCATCATGCCGAAGGTGTCCTTACATTCCTTGGCAATCATGATACCTCGGTAGATGAGGATAAAATAGAGGAACAAGAGAAAAATACAGCCTAAAAATCCCAGTTCTTCCCCGATAACGGAAAAGATGAAGTCTGTGTGATTTTCCGGCAAAAAGTTCAATTGGCTCTGCGTCCCCTGGAACAAGCCCTTACCAAAGAGCATGCCCGAACCGATGGCAATCTTGGACTGGATGATGTGGTAGCCGGCCCCGAAAGGATCGGCGTTAGGGTTGAGAAATACCGTAATACGAGACTTTTGGTAGTCCTTCAGAAAGTGCCAGCCCACCGGTGCCAGGACGATGCCGGCCAAAAAGACGTTGCGCAACAGGGACATCTTGATGCGGCCAACAAAGAGCATGCCTAAAGTAATGGCCAAAAAGACGAGACTGGTCCCCAGGTCAGGCTGTTTCAAGACCAAGAGGAAGGGAATCCCGACGTAAAGGCCGATGGGAAGCACCTGCCGCCACTTATTAAGCTGGCCGACGCGGTCGCTGAGAATAGCCGCCGTGCAGATGATCATGATGAGTTTCGAAAATTCTGACGGCTGCAGGGTAATCGGCCCTAACTGGATCCAGCGCTGGGCCCCGAGAGCCGACGTGCCGACGAACATGACCGCCACCAGCATCAGTAAATTAATGACATATAAGGGTTTGCCGTACTTCTTTAACTTGGTATAGTCAAAGCGGCTGAAAAAGATGACGATCATGAAATCGACGACGAAGGCTACGCCTTGTTTAATGACGAAATCATAGTTGATCGCCCCTTTATTGATATGCGTCGCACTGCCGATAATAGCCAGGCTGATGCAGACGATGAAAAAGCTCACCAGGAGCATAACTTTATCTAAATTCTTCCATTCACATTTAATAAACATTTCCCTCTCCTATCGACGATGATGGCGCCAATTCCGGCATTCCTGCCGGCGGCGCCGCACCGATAAGCCTGATTCGTCAGCGTCTCCGACAGAGCGCCGCGGCAATAGGCTTGTCAGCCCGGCTTCATCAATAGCCGTCCCCTGTTCAAGCCAGTCTGCCGTAGCCGACAAGGCCTTCATGAAAGGCAGGCTGTCTGAGGCTTCGTGAATCAGGCCCTGACTGGCCGCCTGATCGATGCCCTCGTCGTGAGGCAGGATCCCGGCGACGGTCTTTACGCCAAGCGTCGATTTCGCCGAGGCTGCCGAAATGACACCGTCGGCGTAAAAATTATTGAGAATGACGTCGTAGTGAAAACGTTTCTGTTTCGTGCAATACTGCATGACCCGTCCGGCATCGTGGAGTGACGACGGCGACGGTTCGACGACGAACAGAATCTGGTCGGCCAGGGCCGTCGCCGCCCGATAGGCCTCATCGCGGCCCGGCGGGCAGTCGACGAAGGCGTAGTCGTATTCACCGGCCAAGGATTCCAAGACGTAGTGAAAAGACGGCACATCGACCTTTTCCCAAGTCCGCTTCTGACTGGCCGGCAGGACGTCGAGGCCGGGACAGACCGATACCAGGGCTTGCCTGGGCAGGCATTTTCCCCGGGCAGCCTGACTGGCGTCGTAACGGACGGCATCGCCTACGCCAAAAAGCAAATCGAGGTTGCGCAGTCCCATGTCCGCATCGGCAGCCAGCACCCGATAGCCGCGGCGCTGGAGCAGTACGGAAAGAGAAGCTGTAATCAAAGTTTTGCCGACGCCTCCCTTACCAGAAGCAATCGCGATGAGTCGAGACATGGAATTACCACCCTTCTAAAAGTATCCTTAGTTATTGTTTGGGTCAGCCGTCTGGCCGCTGCTGTTGGCCTGATTCGACGCTGCCGGCATACCGCTTGTATTCTTCGCTCCGTCGGCATAAGTACCGATGTGGAAGAATTCTTCCAGCATGGAACGGACAATCGGGCCTGCCGAAACGGACCCGAACCCGCCTTGTTCTACCAATACGGCAATGACGATACGCGGATGTTCATACGGCGCATAGGCGACGAACCAACCGTGGTCCGTACCGCCGAAGTTTTCTGCCGTCCCCGTTTTACCGGCGACCTGGATGGGGAAACCGGCAAACAACGAACCGGCGGTCCCTGATTCTTCCGCAACGTTGCGCATCCCTTCGCGGACAAGGTCCAGCGTCGATTTGGAAACCGACAAGGTCCCTATCTGTTCCGGCGCAAAGATCTTATACGGTGTCCCGTCGAGATTATCGATACGGCTGACGATAAACGGCCGGTACTGAATCCCGCCGTTAGCCACTTCACTGACGATCATCGCCGCCTGAAGGGGCGTAACCAACTGGAAGCCCTGGCCGATAGCGGAGTTAAATGTATCCCCTAAGTACCAGTCTTCGTGGAAGGTCTTCATTTTATATTCTTCACTGGCGACAAGACCCGTCGCTTCGCCGCGAAGGGCGATGCCGGTCTTCTTGCCCATGCCGAACATGCTGGCGTATTTTGCCAATTCATCGATGCCGACGCGGCGGCCCATTTCATAGAAATAGACGTTATCGGACTTGGCCAAGGCTTCGACGAAATTGATCCAGCCCAAGGCTTCGCCGCCGGCGTTACGCATGTCGACGAGCCAGTGGCGCCCGCTGTCGAAGATCATTTCATCAGGCGTGACTTTTTTGAGTTCCAAGGCGGCCGAACCGGTAATGAGCTTAAAGGTAGAGCCCGGCGGATATTCACCGGCAATGACCCTGTTTTCCATAGGATGGTTAGGATTATCGTTGATCATGGCCCATTCTTTTTCCGTAATGCCCCGCGTAAACCAGTTGGGGTCATAGGCCGGGCGGCTGGCCATGGCCAGAACGGCACCCGTATTGGGGTCAATGGCAACGGCGGCTATGCCGTGAGTACCGACGCCGTTGGCAATCTGGCGGTCCATAGCCTGTTCCGTCGCTTCTTGTAAATTAAGGTCCAAGGTCAGGTGCATATTGTGACCGGCCACCGGTTCTTTTCGTTCCATTTCCGTGACCGGACTGCCGGCCGCATCGACTTCGACCTGACGGCCGCCGTCCTGACCTCGCAGGAGATCGTCGTAATAGGCTTCAAGGCCGGCCCGCCCGATTTGGGTAATATTGGAGACGCCTTCCACCCCTTCGAGCCGTTTGGCATCTTCTTCGTCGATTTGACCGACGTAGCCGAAAACCTGCGCCGCCATCGTTTTATAGGGATAATAGCGAATCGGCTGGACTTCGACAGAAACGCCGGGCAAGTCGTTGCGCTGTTCTTCGATTTTCGTGACAATATCCTGCGTCAAATCATTGGCCAGGACTGTCGGCACGTAAGAACTCTTTACCTTTTGAATCTTATCGCGCAGCTTGTCTTCCGGTACGTTGAGGATACCGGCTAACTTGGCCAGTTCTTCGTCGCTCATGCCGCCCTTCGGCGGTACATAGGTCGCCATGAAACTGGGCCGGGACCCGACCAGAATCTGGCCGTTGCGGTCATACATGATGCCGCGCATGGCGGCAATGGGGATGGCCCGCAGGCGGTTCCCTTCGGCCAGGGAATGATAATATTCACCGGCAAAAAGCTGTAAATAGATAAGCCGGCTGACGAGAATCACAAAAATCGCAATGACCACCCAGTAAAGATACCGGAAGCGGCCGTCTTGATTTTTCTTTTTTAATAACGCTTCAAGCATGTATCTGTGTCTCCTTTAGTTACCAGCGATAACCCGGAAAGCCATAAAAGGTGTCGGACCGGCGCAGGCGCCAAACGACATGGTCAACGGGCAAGGCCAAGATTCCGTGATAAACGAGTACGGGTATACTGAATTCCAATAAGTACGCCGCCACATTGATGTACTGGCCGGCCAGAAACAGGAAGCCGCAGGTCAGGATGAGACCGGCTTCCGTCGCCCCGAGGACGATGAGCAGGGTCAAGATCCACTGATCCTTATCGATGTTGCGGCCGAGATAGCTGCAAACAAGGGTGACAATGAGATACACCAAGAGGTGCAGGCCAAAGAAATTGCCGATGATGACGTCCTGGCAAAAACCGCCCAAGAGAGCCGTTGCAATGCCGACGCGCTGGCCGTGATGGAGGCCCATGAGGACGACGAAGACGAAAATCAGATTGGGCTGGCTTACACCGTTAAAGATAAAAGGCAAGACCGCAGCCTGCAGGATAAAGACGATGAAGGCTGTGATGATGCAGTTCAATTTCTTCATAACGCAGCGGCTCCTTTAATGCCTTCCACCTTGTCGCGATTCGTCTGCGGAACGAGTTTCGGCGTGACGTCCGGTTTTTCATAAGAGCCGGTATCGGCCGATTTCAAGATGACGAAGACTTCTTCTAATTTCGAGAAATCGACGCCGGGACGAATGACGGCATATTTTACGAAATCATTTTCATTCTGATGGATCGATACGATGGTGCCGATATAGAGTCCCTTCGGATAAATGGAGCCGAAGCCCGACGTGACCAAGGTATCCCCTTCAAGGATATCGGCATCTTTGGCGATATTGACGAACTGCGGTTCCGTCGGCACATTGCCGTTACCGCGGACGACTGACGATACCCGCGATTCCGGCCGCTGAACGATGGCCCCGATACTGGTCCGGGGGTCGGTCATGAGCTGTACCCGAGACGAATGGGGGTAGACGTCACTGATGAAGCCGACGACACCGGCCGGCGTAATGACGGGCATATTCTTTTCAACGCCTTCGCCGCTGCCGACGTCGATGATCATGGTATTGGTCCAAGTACCGTAATCACGGGAAATGACCGAGCCTGCCAACAGTTGATACTGGTTATGGCTCGATTTAAAGTCGAGGAGCGCCCGCAGGCGGTCATTTTCAGCGACGACTTCATCGTAGTCGACGGTCCGGCTTTTCAGGTCGGCATTTTCTTTTTCCAGCGATTCCCATTCAATGCGGTTCTTCAAACTGACGTCGACGATGTGAATATTGGAAGCGAGGACATTCATGATGCTGCTGGCCCCATATTCAAAAGGCGACATGATCGTCATCAGAGGCTTCGTAATAAAAGGCAGGGAATCGCGCTGGCGCCAAGCCCAGCCTACGACAGCAATGATGATGAATAAGACGAGTACGAAGACGACGCTTCTTTTACCGAACGAAAACAATTTTAAAATCTCCTCCTATATATGCGCTGCGCCCCTTCAATGAGGGCCGATAACTTATCACGATCGTTGATGGCAATCCCCGTGCCCCTGGCAACGGCCAGTTCCGGATCGGCTGCCATCAGGACGGGAACGCCCAATTCCTGCGTAAAGAACTGATCCATCCCTTTGAGCTTGGCGCCGCCGCCGGTGAGGACGATGCCGTGTTCCATAATGTCGGCAGCAAGCTCGGGCGGGGTCTCGCGAAGGACGTCTTTGACGACGTCGAGAATCTTCACTAAAGGCTTGCCGATGACATGATAGAGTTCACTCGACTTGACGGCCACTTCACGCTGAAGCCCGTCGTCGAGACCGCGGGCCAGGAAATAATAGCCCCTATCTTCAAGGGGCAGGACGGCCGAACCGTTGGTGACCTTCATCTCTTCAATGGTCGTATCATCAGTGACGACGTCATACTGATAGCGAAGATAGTCACGGATAGCCGCATTGAAATCAAGGCTTCCCAAGTGAAGTGACTTGGAGACGACGATGCCGCCGAGAGACAGCATGGCCACATTGGTCGTACCGCCGCCGATATCGATGACCATATTGCCAACCGGATCATAGACCGGCAAATTGACGCCAAGCGCCGCTGCTGCCGCCGTTTCAATGACGAAGGCTTCTTTGGCACCGGCCTGATACACCGCTTCCATGACGGCTCTTTTTTCGACGTTTGAAGCCGCCGACGGCACGCCGATCATAATGCGCAGACGCTGAACGCTGCGGACACACTTACTGAGGATATAGCCCAGCATCGTCCGCGTTACACTGTAATCGGCAATGACGCCGTGTACGAGCGGCCGATGGAGCTTAACCGTCTCCGGCGACCGAGACAAGAGGTCCTCTGCCGACCTTCCGACGGCAATCATCTTGCTGTTTCGCTCGTCCGTTGCCATGACCGACGGCTCAGACAAGACGACGCCCCGGCCTTCCACATAGACCTGAACCGTAGACGTCCCTAAATCGATGCCTATATTTTTAGTTAATGGAGAAAAAATCGAAGCCATAACAAATAATCCCTTCTATTCCTTTCATATATGCTGTCATACGTAAACAGCCATTCATTGCTTATTTTACCACATAGCGCAAACTTTCGCATTAGCAAATTTCCATAGAATAGAGAAACGGGACCGCCCTTTGGGGGACAGCCCCGTTTGATTCATAACCCTTATATTTTGCTGTTACTACGCCTTTAACCCGGCACGCTGGAGGGCCATGACAATGGGCGTAACAATCAGGCCGGAAACGACGGCTTCGGGAATTCCGTTGACAGCCGTAATGCCGAGCATGATGTTAATGACGTTCATGAAGGGAATCCCTTGGGCTTCGGCATAAGGAACACCGACGAGGGCCGTAAAGGAACCCAGGAAGAGAACCGTATGAATCACCGTCGTCACGACAGCCGTCACAGCTACGCGCACCACTTCGCGCGTCTTCAAATGACGGTACAATTCATAAGCAATGAGGCCGATAAGAATTCGCGGTACAATACAAATAAAGGCGTCGGCAATGACGTTGTACTGCACGGCAAACAAGAGCAGCGCACTCGGTGCCTGCAAGGAACGGATAAAGGAAAAAATCCCAAACATAAAACCGACGATCATCCCGACCTTGCGGCCTGCCGACAGACTGCCGATAATCGTAGGAATATGAAGAATCGTCGCATTCATGATGACCAGCGGAATGAATCCGTACCCGGTAATTCCCAAAAAAATCGTAATAGCCGATAAAAAAGCGGCAATGGTCAGCTGACGAATCGACAGAAATGTCTGCTGGCCCGGTGCCTTTTGATGTACCATGATACTCCCCCGTTCTCGTTCTTTCTCCAAGATACAAGTCGCGCATATAAAAACACGGCCGGCCTCCGCCAGTATCAGTCCGATTCCGGTACCCATCCGACGTTAAAGAAGGACCTGCCTTTGTGTCATGCGTAGTATAGCACACTGGGAAGGCCTTGACAATAGGTTTTTCAAATATTGTGAATTTTTGCACGAATATCTCCGGAAGAGACAATTTCCAGTTGACCGACAGCCAAAAAACGTGATAAAATGGACGGGTACTTGCGAGTGTGGCGGAATGGCAGACGCACCAGACTTAGGATCTGGCGTCTTACGACGTAAGGGTTCAAGTCCCTTCACTCGCACCAATAGGACAACCATGCGGCTTTAGCGTGGTTGTCTTTTTTTGTTCGAACGCAAAAATAGGCAAAATCCTCACACAATCCTCACAGCTAAATATGGCTAAATCAGTTTAACTCATTTAGTTTTTATATCTTATATATACAATCATATATAAGATAATAGAGTCTATTCATGACGAACAAAAAGTATACTTTGAAATGAATAGCTCTTGTGAACGATCTGCCCACAAGAGCTACCCTTTACGGTTCAGGTCCGTACAGTCGTTCCATACCGTCACGGGTCACAAGCCATATTCATCCTGCTTTCCTTGCTTCATTTGAATTAAATCGCGGAAGAGCTTTCTTGTATCCAGAGCAGGCTTGTTGTATGGTAATGGGAGCTTTTCCCCATCTTTCTGCCGCTTCTGCCGCCGTCATAACCTCATCTAATGGATTCATCAAAATACCCCCACAACTTTAAAAAACGCTATTATTGAAATCACTAAGGCTATTATACTGATATATTTCGTTGCTTTCATTTTATCAGATGTGCTATACTGATATTAAGCAGAAGGCCCACCCTTCACGAGAAGGGCGAAGCCGTTAGCTTATTTCTCTAAACCTTGTATCAGTAATATAATCGCGGTTGCTAGCTGGATTATTGCTGTTATAAGGTTTATTTTTTTACTAGTACAACCCGCCGGTTAAGCGTGGTTGTACTTTTTGTCGCCCCATGGTTACGCAAAAAAGCAGAACCCATCTGCTGCATCCTAAGACGGGTACCCACCCTTTATATTACCATATTATATATCGACCCATTTTAATCAGAATTATGCATAACGCTTTTTAGGCTGCTTAGCCTGACGAAAAATTTCATCACAAATCAGAAAAACTTTTCGTCCCGTTACTTCTTTTAAAATTCCCTTCTTCTCCAATACCAAGACAGGTAATCCGGTTGGTATTCGCTTTCCATGCTTGTTTTCAAAGAGAGGCGTGTATACCGTATAGTCCTTCCACGTCCCTGTTTTTTCAGCTACATCAAATCCTATTTCTTTTACATATGCATTTACACGATCTAACGACATATCATCACCTCATTTTAATCGTCGTGAAAAACACGCTCACGATTCGGGATAAGCTTATTATCGATTCAACAAACAACGAATGCCCTTTTCATTCTGAGAAAACGCCTTTCACGACAGCATTTCCAGCATGAAGAAAGCGTTTTATGTTATGCGTGCTTTATTCTATTTTCATATACCATTGGCAGGGTCCGCCTTCATCAACCTCTTTTGGCTTCCCATAAGGATCTGGGTAGATGATGCAAGTACTAATCAATGGCTTCCCTTCTGAAAGCAAACAGGTAGGACAGTACTTATAATCCGGCTGCGTACAGCCGCACATAAAGGGTCCGGTCACATTTCCCGGCATAAGCAGCATCTCCATTCATGATAAATTCTTCTAGTCTATCTTCATGTACCATTCGCAGGGCCCGCCTTCGTCCACTACTTTCGGCTTTATAGACGTACCCGGATACATCATGCAAGTGCTCAACAAAGGCTTACCTTCTGCAAATACACAAGTCGGGCAGTACTTATAATCCGGTGGCGTACAGCCGCACATAAAAGGTCCCGTCACATTTCCCGGCATAGGCACCACTCCTTTCTGTCCATAAGCCCGTCCCGTTCACAAAACAAAGGCAGTATAGCCACTCTGAACGGTCTCCAAAAGCGAAAGCACTACGTCTAACGTCAGAATACGCTCTATTCATGGCAAATGCTTTCATTCTATCTTCTGATACCATTCGCAAGGCTTACCGTTATACACATGATTCGGCTTGAGCATCATCCCTCCCGGATACATCATGCAAGTACTCAACAAAGGCTTCCCTTCTGCAAATACACAAGTCGGGCAGTACTTATAATCCGGTGGCGTACAGCCACACATAAAGGGACCGGTTACATTTCTCCCGGCATAGGCAACATCTCCTTTTGAATTACCTTAAGTATACTATAAAAATCCATGCTATGTTCATTAATGAAAAAATATTAATAATAAATATAGAACATTATTGATACATCATAACCACCTGTGCAGCCGGTAGAATACCGACTTCGCCATTCTGCTAGATAGACCTACCACCGCAACATTGCTGTTACGGTGGTAGGTCTAACTTTTTGGGATCACATCAACACGGGGCTCTTGTTTTGTCTATATGTCTTACTGCCCGTAATCGGGTCGATGTATTGTTCTCTTTTACATCATTTTCCTTGAATGTCGATGATCACATATTCTGACCGGGTTCCGGTCTTGAATTGGATGGCCCAATCGGAAATGCCGGAGGTCACGATAAAATTCGTGTTTCCTCGCTGCTCAAAGCCATAGACATTATCCTCTCCTCCGATATGGAACCAGCGCATGAGCTGCCCCATGGGGATCAGTTGTCCGCCGTGGGTATGGCCGGACAGCACTAGGTCTACGCCGGCTGCGGCCTCGGCCTCATAGTCACTGGGCTGATGGTCGAGGACGATGGTATATTTATCTTTGTCCAGGTTCTTTGTCAAATCGGAAATAGCAGCACGACCGCCGCCGAAATCTTTTTCCTCGGACGCATCCTGCCGCCCGACCAGATAAAAGCGGTCGTCGATCAAGACGCTTTGGTCCTGCAATACGGTCACGCCGTTCTTTTGCAGTTCGGCAATGAGGTCATCGCCGTCGTATCCGCGCTGCCCTTTGGCGTAGCGTCCCTTGTCATGGTTACCAAAGACGTAATAAACACCGTAGGGTACATCAATTTGGCCCAACGCACGGCTGGCAGCAATCATGTCTTCCTTACGGGTCCCCTCATCTACGAAGTCACCGGCAATGACAACGACATCCGGTTTCTGTTCTTGAATCCGAGCGATATGCGCTACCAGCCCTTCGCCGTCAAAGGTCGTTCCCACATGAGAATCGGCCAGCAGTGCCACGCGGAGGGATCCGACAGGTTTTGTCGTGGTCACGGTGTAGTCCGTCTGCCAGACATGATTGGCCTGGACAAAGCCGACTGCCAGATAAAGGACGGTAACAAGGACGGCAGCCGGGCCCGCATAATGTCCCTGAAAGGATTTCTTTCGACGTTTTTGAAGACCCCATTGAATCAGGGCCGCAACGCCCCAGAACACGGCCAGGTGCAGCAGCACAATGACGGTATTCATATAACCCCAGACTTCCCAAAGGAGGGCCGAGGGCACCAAAATCACAGCCGTGCTGATCAGCCAGCCTACGGCCTTGTTCCCACGGGACAGGGCTGATACGAATCGAAGTTTATGTACACTGTAGATCAGAAAGTATATCCCGGCGAGACACAGCAAAAACAGCCCGCCGAACAGAAGTCCCCAAAGCACAGTCAATCATCACTCCTTCACAGGTCACTCTCAGATATCACTGAATGTAATAGAAGGGCCCTTTCCAGGTCCTTCATGGCCGTCGCGCAGACCGTCACATAGCGCTCGGTCAGGGATAAAAGTTACTTTACTTAAGTCCTTCATCGCTTAGCGCTCGCTGTCCCGCACCTTAGGAGTATGCGCTGCGCCTCACGCCGCCCCTCGTCGGTAAAGTGGATGTCTTATTCCGCCGATTTCCCGGCATCTCCCACACCCGAATCCAGCCCTTTTATAACAGGCCGTTACAGCCGCATTGACGGTTTGAATGAGAAGAAAGCACGGCTCGCAGAACATCTTTGGAATACAGCTTTCGATTCCGTAAAGTGCGAAAAGATTAGTAATTTTCGTACTATTTTAAAATAGTGGACTTAATTTGTCAATAAATAGCCCTGCGCTTTCATAAGCCTTCTAATATCAGATATGAATGGAAATTTCTATAATTCGCTTACGCACAAGGAAAGGCAAAAGGGCCGACACCATGTCAGGTATCGGTCCTTTCTCGTTGCTACTTATACTGTTTCTTTCCGTCGAGGATCATCATGTTGTCCAGTTTCGGGAGGATTTCCAGTTCCCGGACTTTTTTATCGAAGTCTTCCGGCGGGAATTCTTCCACGGAGATGGTGATGGCTTCTTCCGGGCAGCCCCAGGTTTTTAACAGGACGTCTCGGATCTGTTCGACGACTCGTTTTTTCGTTTCTTCGTCTTTGGGATAGGCTTTGATAGCGATGTAAGGCATTTTTTCCTCGATTCTACAGTTATTTTAATCGTTCGCATGAACGTCAAAGGCACCGAGAAGCCTTTCGGCAACGCCGGGGGCATCGGGATCGTGACGGCCTTTACCCGTGTCGAGGGCGCGCATGGCCTTCATTTCTTCATCCGTAAGGGCAAAATCAAAGATGTCCATGTTGCTCTTCATGCGGGCCGGTTTGGTCGTCTTCGGGAAGATGATGGCTCCGTCCTGGTATTCAAAGCGCAGAATGACTTGGCCGGCATCTTTGCCGTGAGCTTCAGCAATCTTAGTAATGATTGGTTCGCTAAAGAGCTGCGGGTTGCCCTGTCCGAGGGGCGCCCAGGCTTCGAGATAGACCTTATCTTTGGCCATGATGGCTCTGATTTCTTTCTGCTGGAAGTAGGGATGAAATTCGACCTGGTTGACCGAAGGTACCGTATCGAACTGGGGTACGAAGGAGTTCCAGATCTTCGGCGTCATGTTGCTGACCCCAATGGAGCGGATCTTACCGGCCTTTTTCGCTTCTTCCATGGCCTTCCAGGCACCGGGGACGTCGCCGTAGGGCTGGTGGATGAGGTATAAGTCGATATAGTCCAAACCGAGTTTGCGAAGGGACGTGTCGATTCCCTTCTTAGCGGCTTCATAGCCATAGTCCTGGAGCCAGAGTTTACTGGTCACGAAGATGTCTTCCCGGGGAATCCCACTGTCGCGAACGGCCTTGCCGACTTCGGCTTCATTGAAATAGGCCGCTGCCGTATCGATGTGGTACAGTCCCAAGTTAAGGGCTTCCTTTACGGCCTGATAGGTGCTGCCGTCAGCCGGAATCTGGAAAGTACCGAAACCAAAGGCCGGAATTTTTACGCCATCATTTAAGGTTACGCTTTCAATCTTTGTGGTCATCATGATCCATCCTTTCTAAAAAAATATCTACAGTAAAGGAAAAGCTCCCACTCAGCCTGCCGTTAACAGACAAGGAAACTTTCCGTTTTTCTTATAACATTACGCCAAGTACGGCGCCATCAACCCAGGCAGGAAGATGCGGCAAAACTCTTTGGTCCGCCATTCGAGGCTGTACGCACCGCCGGACATATCCCAGCAGAGCATTTGACCGTAGAGGACGTCGACCAGGGTGTGTGCCAGGACAGCGACCGGTGCGTCGGCTTTGACCTCGCCTCGTTCGATTCCATCCAGAATGAGACCGGTTACGGCATCGATATCGACGTAGACCTTGGGTTTATCCTCTCCGTCGTCGACCAAATCGGGATCGACCGTATTGCGCACCCATTCCTGGCAGAGCTTCAGGCTGCTCTTTTCAATATAGCCTGAAAAATTAGTCATAAAAAATACCAACCGGGCCATGAAAGGTCCGTCAAAGGCCTTGGCCTTGTCTAAAATTTCTTGATACATCTCACGGCTCAAGGCATAGATGATATCTTCTTTTCGTTTAAAATGGGTGTAAAAGGTACCGCTGGCCACGCCGCAGGCCTTGGTAATTTCAGCCACTGACGTGTTGACCATCCCTTTTTCACAGATGATTTTCTTGGCCGCATCGAGGAGTTTTCGCCGTGTCTCAAGAGCCGCCATCTGTCGATTAGTCATACATATCACCTCAAGCTTTTTGGGATGAACTCATTGTATCATATACACTGAACTAAAGTCAATGAATTTAATTCAGTGAAATATATTCATTGACTTTAGTTCAGTTCTAAATATGGTCTTCCCCTTCTCTTCAGACAGACAGATTCCCAAAAGAAAACCTCCATCAGCTCCGTTTCAAATGCGAGCTGACAGAGGTTTTCGGCTGCAAAGCCGGTCAACTCGGCTTATTCACGATTCAAAAAAATATGAAGGGATTATACGGAAGCCAGGGAAATCATATAATCATCCGTTCCGCACGGTTCTTTCTTCAATTTTCCTTCCGAAAGATAAGGCGTTAACCACGACTCTAAAACCGCCTTCGATTCAAAAGAAAAAGCACAGCGAATCTCTTCCGCCGCCAGCCTTCGGTAATCGGTCAGCATCCGGTACAGGTGTTCAATAGAAGCATCGGGCTTTACAGGTTCTATCGTTCCCCCGCTCAACTTGCGAATGCGGGATACATAGTCGGCAAAGGTATAGTATCCGCCAAAGGTCTCTTCCTTACCGGAAACGGACAGGGTCACCGTCGGGAAAACCTGGACCTTGGCTGCAATGGCTTCGTCGACATCGCTCCAAAAGGCCTTTTCCGCTTCGCCGCTCTTGAGAGCTTCACGATAGGCATCCATGGGTAAGCCGAAGTCTTCTGCCAGTGTCTCTAAGACGGCATAGTCGCCGGTAACGGCACCTTCGGTCATGGTCGCCTCGCGGATGCGGCGCAGGAAATAATCGGCCTGGTCCGGTGCTGCTATCTGGGCCGCTTTGTAGGCGATGTTCTGGGGGAAGGACGAGTTGAAGCGTTCTGAAAACAAATGATACTTGTCGACGGCAACGGGCATATGATGGACCGCCGTCGATTCGGCCAGATGCTCGCGAAGCTGGGCGTTGATGACGTCGGCATCTCCGCCGCCGATACCGTTTTCTTCATCATTAAAGTCACTCAAATCGCGGACCATGCCGCCCATGACATAGCGAATGGAAAAGAGATTGGGATAATGGGTTTCCATGGCCCGAAAGACTGGCTCTGTGCCCCAGCACCAGACACAAACCGGGTCGCTGTAATTGGTAATCACAATAGGTTTCATAGCGTACTCCTTTCATCTTGTTACTCATCCATTTCCATCAAGCAGGATAAGTACCTCTATTCGCCTGCTGACAAGGATGATAAAAATCGTATAGATTCTCTTCTTAGGCCGATTATATATCGCCGCCTCCATAATTTCAACAGACGGCCATATCAATTAATCATTACGTTATGTTTTCTCCATGCCGAAAAAGCACCCCTGCCTCCCCGACGCTTGGCTACAAGGCCGGTTATGCAAAAACGCCGCCGTCTCAGCATCAGCACTGAAACAGCGGCGTTCCCCTTTATACGACTTGGAATAGGTAGAATTTTAAGTAATTCGTTTCCGGGACGTTCCAAAGAATGGGATGGTCCGGCGACTGCTGGCGGCCTTCGATTTGACGAAGGTGAACGCCGGCATCTTTCGCGGCATCGTGGAGCATCTGGCGGAAGAGGTCGTCGCGCATGAAGTGGGAGCACGAGCAGGTAGCTAAATAGCCGCCTCGGGGCAAGAGCTTCATGGCTTTCAAGTTGATTTCCTTATAGCCTCGAATGGCGTTGTGCACGGTATGACCGGACTTGGTAAAGGCCGGCGGGTCGAGGATGATGAAATCGTAGTCGCGATTCTTTTGTTCAGCCATCTCGGTCAAGAGGTCGAAGACGTTGGCCTGTTTGGCCGTTACGATCGATTCTAAGCCGTTGCGATGAATATTGGTCGTCGTCATGTCGACGGCTTCTTGAGACACGTCGACGGCGGTGACGCTGGCAGCGCCTCCCTTGGCGGCATTGAGGGCAAAGGCCCCGGTATGGGTAAAGCAGTCGAGGACGTGCTTGCCGGCAGCGATTTTAGCCACGGCCAGACGGTTGTATTTCTGGTCCAGGAAGAACCCCGTCTTCTGACCGTTTTCGACGTCGATGTCGTAGCGAATGCCATTTTCTTCGATGGTCGTTATGACGCTTCCCGGCTGAGGCAGGTAATCGGCTTCGTACCAGCCTTTGTACTGCTCCATGCCGTCCAGTTCGCGGACTTTGACGTCGTTTCGTTCGTAAATGCCGCGGATGGTGACGCCCATGGCCTTCAATTCATCGACCAGGGCCTTGAAGATGATGGGCTTCACCTGGTCCATGCCGTAGCATAAGGTCTGGGCCACGAGGACGTCGGAGTAGCGGTCAACGGTAAGGCCCGGCATTTCATCGGCATCGCCGAAAATGAGGCGGCAGCAGGCAAAGTCCGTTTCGCCCATGACCGTCCGGCGATAGTCAAGGGCGTATTTTACCCGGCGCTGCCAAAAAGCGTCGTCGAAGCGATCGTTGGCATTGCGCGATACGATGCGCACGCGGATTTTAGAGATATCGTTGGCAAAGCCCGTGCCGAGGTAGCGGTCTTTGTCGCTGTAGACGTCGACGATGTCGCCCGTCTTATAGGTCCCGTCGACGCGGGTCACTTCTTCACCATAGACCCAGGGATGGCCCGTTTTGGCAGCCCGTTCCCCTTTTTTGGTCAGATATAATTTTGCGTAAGGTCTCATCAGTCGCGTCCTTTATAAAATGTAATGGCTGAGGTCGACGTTCTGGACGACGTCGTGGAGTTTGCCGGCAACGAAGTCTTGGTTGATGACGATGTGTTTTTCATCGATATCGGGCGCTTCATAGGCTACATCTTCGAGGATCTTTTCCAAAATCGTGTGCAGCCGGCGGGCGCCGATGTTTTCCGTTTCGCGGTTGACGCGGTAGGCGTATTCGGCAATGGCATTGATGCCGTCGTCGGTAAATTCCAGGGTCAGGCCTTCCGTTTCGAGGAGGGCCGTATACTGTTTGACCAAGGACTGGCTCGGTTCGGTCAGGATGCGGCGGAAGTCTTCGACGGTCAGCGACTGGAGTTCGACGCGGATCGGGAAACGGCCCTGGAGTTCGGGAATGAGGTCGCTCGGCTTCGATACGTGGAAGGCACCGGCAGCGATAAAGAGGATATGGTCGGTCTTGACCGGACCGTATTTGGTATTGACCGTAGCCCCTTCGACGATGGGCAGGATGTCGCGCTGGACCCCTTCGCGGGATACGTCGGGGCCGTTGGTGCGGCCTTTTTCGGCAATCTTATCGAATTCGTCGATGAAGACGATGCCCGATTCTTCTGTCGCAGCCACGGCCTTATCGACGATGGTGTCCATGTCGAGGCATTTTTCGAGTTCTTCTTCTTTGAAGATTTCCCGAGCCTTGGCAACGGTCATTTTCTTCTTCTTTTTCTTTTTCGGCATGATGCTGCCCAGCATTTCCTGGAAGTTATTGGTCAGTTCTTCCGTCGAATTCCCCGTCAGGATGCCTTGAAAGCCCGGGCTCTGTTCGGCCACTTCGACTTCGATTTCCCGTTCGTCCATCTTATGAGCGCAAATGTCTTCGAGCATCTTTTGACGGCGGTCGGAGTTGCCTTCTTCAAGCTGTTTCGGTTCTTCCTTAGCTTCGTCGTCATCGCTGCCGAAGAAGACGTCCATCGGATTTTTGACCTTTTCGGCCACCGATTTTTTCGGCCAGAAAACCTGCAGGATCCGTTTGTTGGCTTCGGCTTCGGCCTTTTCTTCATAGCGCTGGCTTTCCTGTTCCTGGACCATGCGAATGGCGTTGGCCACGAGGTCGCGGATCATCTGTTCGACGTCGCGGCCGACGTAACCGACTTCGGTGTACTTCGTCGCTTCGACCTTGATGAAAGGCGCGCCAACGAGTTTAGCCAGGCGGCGGGCGATTTCCGTTTTGCCGACGCCCGTCGGGCCGATGAGGAGGATATTCTTAGGGATGATTTCATCCTGCATGGCTTCACTCAGGCGTTTGCGGCGCCAGCGGTTGCGCAGGGCAATGGCCACGGATTTCTTGGCTTCCCCTTGGCCTACGATATATTTGTTCAGTTCCGCCACGATTTGTTTTGGCGTCCATGATGCTTGTTCCATAAAGTACCTCTTTCTTAAATTTCTTCGACAATGACGTTGTGGTTGGTATAGACGCAGATGTCAGCTGCGATATGCAGGGATTTTTCAGCGATTTCACGAGCCGAAAGATCCGTATTCTGCATGAGGGCCCGCGCCGAAGACAGGGCGTAGTTGCCGCCGGAACCGATGGCCAAGACGCCGTCGTCCGGTTCGATGACTTCGCCGTTACCGGAAATGAGCAGGATGCGCTGGCTGTCGGCGACGAGGAGCAGGGCTTCCAGTTTATGGAGAACCTTATCAGACCGCCATTCTTTAGCCAGTTCGACGGCGCTGCGGACCAGGTTACCGTTGTGTTCGTTCAATTTTTCTTCAAAGTGATCAAAGAGCGTAAAAGCGTCGGCCACGGAGCCGGCAAAACCGCTGATGATCTTGCCGTGATAGAGGCGGCGAACTTTTTGAGCCGTCCCTTTCATGATGACGGCATTGCCCATGGTGACCTGGCCGTCGCCGGCGATAGCCGTCTTGCCATCGCGCTGAACGGCGCAGATCGTCGTGGCGTGAAATTCTGTAGACATTCCGTTAGACATGAGTCATGTCCCCCTTCATTTGTTCAATTTCATCGAGCGCCCGCTGTGCTAAGAGGGCGTTTTTTTCTTTTTTCTTCATGCGTTTCTTGATGCCCAGGGGCTCCATAATGCCGAAGTTGATGTTCATGGGCTGGAAATGCTTATTGGGGCCGCTGGAGATATACTGGCTGAGACCGCCCATGGCCGTCCGCTTGGAGAAGGTCAAGGGATCTTTCTCAGCGAGGAGGCGTGCGGCGTTGATGCCGGCTAAGAGGCCCATGGCCGCCGATTCCAAATAGCCTTCGACACCGGTGAGCTGTCCGGCAAAGAGAAGATTGGGTTGTTTGCGCAGCTGCAGCGTCGGCAGGAGGAGTTCCGGCGAATTGATGTAGGAATTACGGTGCATGACGCCGTAGCGCACGAATTCGGCGTTTTCCAGGCCGGGAATCATGGAGAAGACCCGTTTCTGTTCCGGGAATTTAAGATGGGTCTGGAAGCCGACGATGTTGTACAAGGTCGCACTGCCGTTATCCTGGCGCAGCTGAACGACGGCGTACGGGAGTTCCCCTGTATCGGGCAGTTCGAGACCGACGGGTTTCATGGGACCGAAACGCATGGTATCGATGCCGCGGCCAGCCATGACTTCGATGGGCATGCAGCCTTCAAAGACGCTGTCGTCTTTTTCAAAGTCGTGGAGCTTAGCACATTCGGCCGTCGTCAAAGCCTGCCAGAAGGCTTCATATTCTTCCTGCGTAAAGGGGCAGTTCAAGTAATCGGCGCCGCCCTTGCCGTAACGAGCCGCCCGATAGACCTTGTTCATATCGAGGGATTCGACGGTGACAATGGGCGCTGCGGCGTCATGGAAATGGAAGTACCCTTCCCCGGTCAATTTGGCGATGGTGTCGGACAAGGCGTCGCTGGTCAAGGGACCGCTGGCGACGATGCAGATCTGATCCGTCGGGAACTCGGTCACTTCTTCGTGGCGAAGGCTAACCAAGGGATGGGCGGCCAGTTTTTCCGTCACATACTGACTAAAGGGCAGGCGATCGACGGCCAGGGCCCCGCCGGCAGGGACGCGGTTGATATCGGCCGATTCCATGATCAGCGAGCCCAGGCGGCGCATTTCTTCCTTCAAGAGACCGACGGCGTTTTCGATATTGGCTGCCCGCAGAGAGTTGCTGCAGACCAGTTCGGCAAAATATTCCGTATGATGGGCCGGCGACGATTTGACCGGCCGCATTTCGACCAGTTCGACGGGAATACCGCGGCTGACGAGCTGCCAAGCCGCTTCCGATCCGGCCAGGCCGGCGCCGATGATTAAGACACTATTCTTCATTCACTACCTCACCTTTTTTATGGTTTTCACAGTCCCCGTTGCTGCAAAATAGCTTGTCGGGGCCTTTTTTATAATGTTTGACAATCATGATGCTGCCGCACAAGTCACATTTCTTGTCGACAGGCTGGTTCCAGAGGACGAAGTCGCAGTCCGGATACTGGCTGCATCCATAAAAGACGCGGCCACGCTTCGACTTGCGCTTGATGAGCGTCCCCTTGCCGCATTTCGGGCAGGTAATGCCCAAATCTTCGACGATGGCCTTGGTGTTGCGGCATTCCGGGAAGTTGGAGCAGGCCAGGAATTTGCCGAAGCGGCCGAATTTATAGACCATAGGTGATCCGCAGACTTCGCAGATCTGGCCCGATTCCTGACCGGAAATGGTGACCTTTTCCATCTTCGTTTCGGCCTCGTCCATTTCAGGCTTAAAGATGTCATAAAATTCCTGAAGGACGTGGGGATACGTATCGTCGCCTTGTTCTATGGCGTCGAGGGATTCTTCCATGTGAGCCGTAAAGCTGACGTTGATGATGCGGGCAAAGTATTTCTTGAGGAGGTCGACGATGATGACGCCGAGCTCCGTCGGGATGAACTGCTTATCCTTCTTTTCGACGTAATTGCGGTTCTGGATCGTATCCATAATGGGCGCGTACGTACTCGGCCGGCCGATGCCTTTTTCTTCGAGGGTCTTGATCAGGCTGGCTTCGGTGTAGCGTGCCGGCGGCTGCGTAAAGTGCTGCTGGGGCGTAACGGCCTTGTTATGGACCACGGTATTGGCCGAAATATGGGGCAGTTCGGCCAAGGTCTTATCCTTCTTGGCATCTTCATAGAGCTCCGTAAAGCCCTTGAAGAGGACCTTATAGCCGGCGGCCCGCAGTTCGTACTTGCCGCTTTCAATGACGATGGCCATGTGTTC
>OMEI01000255.1_pt1 | contig 34730 bp, 27 predicted proteins | sample 1645381 | NCBI WGS metagenome assembly OMEI01 (sample SAMEA103958119, study PRJEB25191) | human gut metagenome | biome: human-associated habitat [ENVO:00009003]; feature: intestine environment [ENVO:2100002]; material: feces | place: Germany | collected 2013/2015 | reverse complement strand
CATGGCCGACGGCCGAGATCGCTGTGATGGGTGCGAGCGGTGCCGTCGAGGTGCTGCATGCCAAGGAGCTCGCCGCTTTCGAGAGCGCCGAGGAGAAGGCCAAGTTCGTGGCCGAGAAGGAGCAGGAGTACCGCGACAAGTTCTCCAATCCCTACAACGCCGCCCGCTACGGCTATATCGACGATGTGATCGAGCCGCGCAACACGCGTTTCCGCATTATCCGCGCTTTGCAGTCGCTCGCAACCAAACGTTTGCAGAATCCGGCCAAGAAGCACTCTAATATTCCTTTATAAATCGACGAATTATGACACAGATAGATTGGTCGGGTATCCTTACGATCACATGCGTCGGGTTCTGCCTGGTGATTGTCATGCTCCTTCTGCTGGTCTTTGTAATGAAGGGCTTCGGTTCTTTCTTTACGCATCAGCGCAAGAAGCAGTCACCGTCGCAGACGGAATTGGACGAGGAGACCGTAGCCGCCATTATGACGGCGCTGAAGCTCTTCGGCAGCGCCCGTCACGACCGGGAAACCGAGATGCTTACGATTTTGAGCATCAAGCGGGCTTACTCGCCCTGGAACTCGAAAATTCACGGATTAACTCAAATGCCAGATTACAGAAAATAAGTTATGAAAGACTATTCATTGAAAATAAACGGAAATCAATACGACATTTCGATTGAGGACGTGAACGAAGAATCGACGATGGCCAACGTCACCGTCAATGGTGTCGCTTACGAGGTGGAAATCGTCGGCGAGCAGGCCAGCAAGATGAAGAAACCGCAGGTCGTTCCCGCTCCGAAAGCTGCAGGGCTGTCGGTGACTCCGACTACGGCTGCGCCTTCCGCTCCCAAAGCTGCACAGGCTGCTGCCGGCGGTCCCGGTTTGCAGGTGAAATCTCCGCTGCCCGGTACGATCCTCTCGGTCAATGTGAAGGAGGGCGACCGCGTCGCTCCCCGTCAAACTCTTTTCGTGCTCGAGGCGATGAAGATGGAGAACAACATCGATGCCGAACGCGGCGGTGTTGTCAAATCCATCCACGTCCAGAAGGGCGCTACCGTGATGGAAGGTGATCTGTTAATCGTTATCGAATAAGTGATATGATGTTAACAGCTGGATCCATTTCATTGTCCGACAGTCTGGTCGATTTTTTCAATCAGACCGGATTCGCAGGGGCGACCTGGGGGAATATAGCGATGATTCTCGTCGCTTTCCTGCTCCTGTACCTCGCCATCAAACACAAGTTCGAACCGCTGCTGCTCTTCACGATCGCTTTCGGTATGCTGCTGACCAACCTGCCGGGAGCGAATATGTTCCATTCCGAACTGTTCGCCGGCGGACATATCCACTGGGGAAGCTTCATTCAGGATGCCGGATTGCTCGATTATCTTTATCTGGGTGTGAAGCTCGGTATCTACCCGTGTCTGATCTTCATCGGTGTCGGTGCCATGACCGATTTCGGCCCGCTGATCGCCAACCCGAAGAGTTTCATGCTCGGTGCTGCTGCGCAGTTGGGTATTTTCGTGACCTTCCTGGGGGCTTACGCGTTGGGCTTCACTCCTGCTCAGGCCGGTAGTATCGGTATCATCGGCGGTGCCGACGGTCCGACTGCGATCTTCCTGACCGCCCGCCTCGCGCCCGAATTGCTGGGTCCGATCGCCGTGGCCGCTTACTCTTATATGGCCCTCGTGCCGGTGATTCAGCCGCCCATCATGCGTCTGCTGACCACCAAGAAAGAGCGTGAAATCAAGATGTCGCAGCTGCGCCCGGTTTCCAAAACCGAGAAGATCCTCTTCCCGATCATCATTGCCGTAATCATCTCGCTGCTCCTGCCGAGCGCCGCTCCGCTGATCGGCTGTCTTATGCTGGGTAACCTGATGAAAGAGTGCGGTGTGGTTGATCGTTTGAGCAAGACCGTGCAGAACGAGCTGATGAATATCGTGGTGATTTTCCTCGGTATTACCGTCGGTGCTACGGCTACCGCCGAAGCGTTCATCAATGTCCAGACCTTGAGTATTCTGGTGCTGGGTGTGCTTGCGTTCGCTCTCGGTACGGCCGGAGGTTTGCTGCTTGCCAAGTTTATGAACCTCTTCCTCCCGGAGGGCAAGAAGATGAACCCGCTGATCGGCTCCGCCGGTGTTTCTGCGGTTCCTATGGCAGCCCGCGTATCGCAAACCGTCGGCCAGGAGGCCAATCCGAGCAACTTCCTGCTCATGCACGCCATGGGTCCGAACGTAGCCGGTGTCGTCGGCTCTGCGGTTGCCGCAGGTATTCTGCTGTCGTTCCTGGGATAGTCCGGGGTTTCTATAGATTGAAGAGGGCCGTTTTGCAGACGGTCCTCTTCTTTTTCCTGGGAAAGAAGGTTGCTGACGCCTATATCGGCTGCGGTGTGCCTATTGGTAATTATATTTTTTAAGAAACCCTTATTCGACGATCGCAGCACGAATCCGACGGTCGCTTATTCGCTGTCGGTGGTCGCGTTTATAATTCGCCCCCTTCCTTGCTCCTTTTCTTCGGAAAGGACTTGGTCCGTTACGCATCCAAAAAGCTCCGCTAACAGCTATGATTCCATGCTTGAAATTTGATCGTGCGGCTTTTGGTATTGTAATGGATTCCGGGATCAGACCGGGGCGGTTCCGGTTGCGTTGTTCCGTCCGGCTCCTGTTTCTTGCGATGAAACGAATAAATAATTGATATTCGAGTGTTTTCTGTCGCCTAACTTTTTGAGTCGTCTTAAAATTCCGCCTCGGGAAAATGCAAATAAATTTGCTTTTGCATCCGGCTTTTCCTATCTTTGTAGAAGATAGGATTCGGTTCGGCAATTTTCGAGAACAAGTTCTCACAATTGCTCTTACCTCTCGCTATCTTTGACATAGTCTTAGATAGGATGCGCCTCGGAAAACCGTGAACAAGGTCCCGTTGTCTCTCGGCTTTCACTATTTTTGTTTATGTAGAAACCAACAGACAGATGCTATGAAAAAATTTCTGTTTTATGCCGTGAGCCTGTTGCTGGTGTTACCCGCGATGGCTCAAACTCCGGCCGATGCCCCGGGTACGACGACTTCGACACCTCCGGCCGAGGGACTGGTCATTGCGGATGGCCAGGTCGCACGTTTGAAAAAAGCCCCGTCGTTTAAGAACAAAGGGTTCGAAAAGTATTGGAAATGGGTGCTTTCGCGCGTACAGTATCCTGCCGATATGGAAGAGCAGAAGGTCGAAGGAGTGGTGCAAGTCCGGATTATCGTCGAAACCGACGGATCCGTGACTGTGGACGAAGTGCTTGCTTCGCCCCATGAGAAGCTGACCGAAGCGGTTACGCGGGTGGTCGAGAATTCTCCGAAGTGGACTCCGGGCATCATGACCGACAAGGAGTCCGGTCTGGATTATCCCGTGCGGGTTTCTTACGTTCTGCCCGTGGAGTTCAAGGTGCGTCCGCAAAAACTGGTCGATCCGACCATCGGACGTTATAACGGACAGAAGAATTTCAAACCTTACGGTAGTTGATACGCTTTCTGCGTCGGCCCGGTATCTTGTTGCAGGTGCGCTGCCGACTGGTCGATTTTCTGCGGTGACCGCCGGGGATGCGTAAAAAAACCGTGCTTGGCTTCGGACGAAAGAAGCCGGGCGCGGTTTTTTGTTGTAAAAAGTGTAAATGGCTTTTTTAGAATATATTGACGTTATTTGTTCGGGTGTTTTGCTTTTTGCGGATTTTCTTCGTATCTTTGCGCACCCGTATAGTGCGGGAGGTTGGATAAATAAGTATTAATTAAACGTAAACAAAGTGGATTCATTAAGCTACAAAACTATCTCGGCGAACGCCGCTACGGTTGACAAGCAATGGGTTGTCATCGACGCGACCGACGAGGTATTGGGACGTCTTGCATCGCAGGTTGCGAAGATCCTCCGCGGCAAGAACAAGCCTAGCTACACCCCCCACGTCGATTGCGGTGATTATGTTATCGTCATCAACGCGGACAAAGTGAAGCTCACAGGCAAGAAGATGACCGACAAGGTCTACACACGACACACCGGTTTCCCGGGAGGTCAGCGTTTCGCTACGCCGGCCGATTACCTGGCGAAGAAACCGACGTTTCTCATCGAGAAGGCTGTCAAAGGCATGCTCCCCAAAACGCGCCTTGGCGAAGCCATTATGAAGAATCTGAAGGTGTATGCCGGCGCCGAGCATCCGCACGCCGCTCAGAACCCGAAGGCAATTAAGTTAAACGAGATTAAGTAAGAATTATGGAAGTTGTAAATACCGTAGGTCGTCGTAAGGCTGCTGTGGCTCGCGTATTCGTGAAGCCGGGTAAAGGGGAGATTACGATCAACCGCAAATCGCTGGAAGTCTATTTTCCGCTCGACATCCTTCAGTTCCAGGTGAAGCAGCCGCTGCTGGCTACCAACACCGCAGAGAACTACGATATCACCATCAATCTGGACGGTGGCGGTATCAAGGGGCAGGCTGAGGCGGCTCGTCTGGGTATCGCACGCGCATTGTGCGAGATCGATGCCGAGTTCCGTCCGGTTCTGAAGAAGAACGGATTCCTGACGCGCGATCCCCGCGAAGTTGAGCGTAAGAAACCCGGTCAGCCCGGAGCACGTCGTAAGTTCCAGTTCAGCAAGCGTTAATCGTACGACCGAATTTCGGCAAGCACGATTCAGGTTACAAACCGGCAAGACTACCTATATATTATTATATCGGCTATTACTTACAGGTTGCCTGATCGCGGAAAACTCTCCGGATTGACCGCAGTTCACTACCGGGAGAGTTGAAGAAAAGAGAATTAAAATTAAACCATTGAATTAAAATGTCACGTACAGATTTTAATACATTATTGGAAGCCGGCGCTCATTTCGGACACTTGAAGCGTAAGTGGAATCCCAAAATGGCTCCTTATATTTTCATGGAGAAGAACGGCATCCACATCATCGACCTGCACAAGACCGTGCTGAAGCTCGATGAGGCGGCAAACGCACTCAAGCAGATCGCCAAGAGCGGTCGTCGCGTGCTGTTCGTCGCCACCAAGAAACAAGCCAAGGAAATCGTTGCCGAAAAGATCGCAGCTATCGGTATGCCTTACGTTACGGAGCGTTGGGCTGGCGGTATGCTGACAAACTTCCCCACCATACGTAAAGCCGTCAAGAAGATGTCCACCATCGACAAAATGACCAACGACGGCACGTTCGATAATTTCTCCAAGCGTGAGAAGCTGCAGATCGCGCGTCAGCGTGCGAAACTCGAGAAGAACCTCGGTTCGATCGCCGACCTGACCCGTCTGCCGGCCGCTCTGTTCGTCGTGGACGTGCAGAAGGAGTCCAACGCCGTGAAGGAGGCCAAGCGATTGAATATTCCCGTATTTGCAATGGTAGATACTTGTTGTGATCCAACCGACATTGATTACGTTATCCCTGCAAATGACGATGCGACCAAGTCGATCGCTGTGATCCTCGACGCCGTGTGCGGTGCCATCAGCGAGGGCCTCGAGGAGCGTAAGCTCGAAAAAGAGAAGGAGGCCCAGGAGAATGAGGCTCATGAGGGCGATGCTCCTGCGAAGAAGGATGCGAAACCTCGTATCAAGAAAGCCGTGAAGGCTTCCGTGGATGCTGAGGAGGCTACCGTTGCCGAGGTTGTCGCTGCGACCGAGCAGAAAGCGGAATAATTCGCACGGAGATTATGGACGTTTCCGTCCCGTGCGAAGATTGCCCGAGCGATCCGAGATGGTCGGGATACGGAAACGCAGAACGAAGTTCAACGAAATTAAAACCAAGACTATGGAAATCAAAGCTGCAGATGTAATGAAGCTCCGCAAAATGACCGGTGCCGGTATGATGGACTGTAAAAAGGCCCTTGCCGAAGCCGAAGGTGATTTCGCGCGTGCCCAGGATATCATCCGTGAAAAGGGTAAGCTGGTCGTTGCCAAGCGTGCCGATCGTACGGCCACCGAAGGTGTCGTCGTAACGAAAATCGTGGGTCAGAAGGGTTATATCCTCTGCCTGGCTTGCGAAACCGACTTCGTGGCGCAGAATGCGGAGTACTCCGCTTCAGCTAACGCGATGCTGGACGTTGCCGTGAAAACCGATGCTGCGGACCGTGATGCGCTGCTGGCAGCCAAGAATGCCGAAGGCCGCACTGTCGAGGAGATGGTGACCGAGAAATCGGGTCAGACCGGCGAGAAGATCGAGCTGGCATACTATGCCCGTATCGAAGCTCCCTACTGTCATGCGTACGTACACTTCAACAAGAAGCTCGGTACGCTTATCGGCTTCAACAAGGTCGTTCCCGAGGAGGTAGCCCATACCGTTGCCATGCAGGCAACCGCTATGGCTCCCGTTTCGATCTCTGAGGCCGATTGCCCGGCCGATGTGATCGAGCACGAGCGCAAGATCGCTGTCGAGGCCATGAAGCAGGATCCGAAGAATGCCAACAAACCCGAGGCTATTCTGGAGAAGATCGCCGAGGGTAAGATGCGCAAGTTCTTCGAGGAGAATACGCTGCTCAACCAGCCGGTGGTAGGTGAGAAGGAGACGATCGCCGAGTTTATCCACAAGGCGGACAAGGATGCTACGGTTATCGCTTACAAGCGTTTCGCGCTCGAAGCGTAATCGGTGACCCTATAACGAAAAATAGCGAAGGAATTTCCTTCGCTATTTTTTGCTTTTATGGTGTCGGTGTTCTTGAATTTCTAAGAAGGGATTTCCTCTGTTCCCCCCCCCTCGATGGGGTGAAGTAGTCGAATTCGATATGAACGGAGGCTTGTCAATGATTGCGGTCGGTGCCGAAAAAAGAGTATGGAAATGCCTTTTCTGAAGATTAGAGAACAATTTACTGCAATAATATTGTGCGCGAAAAATTTTCTAATCGATTCAGGTCCGATTTATTGTAATAACGACTCAATTTTTTCAAAAATATTATATCGTCTTCAGTAAAATAATTTCCTCCCCACATATATACATCGGCAATTTTCCACACTTCAGATGGAGTCATGATTTTCCCATCTTTTAAGATAATACGAAAAACCAAAGTATCCGCAGCATATGAATCTGAGTCAAGAATGACATAACGTCGGAAAAAATCTGTAAATGCGGAGTTATCGCCATAATACAAGATAGAACTTATAAAAAAGTCTTCAGCAAGCATAACAGAAATCAATCTTAAACGACTCTCTGTTGGCTTGTAGTAATGAGATATCCCTGCCGACGTTTTAACAACAAGATCGCATGGAGCCCACCAACTACAAAAACTCACATAGAAAAGTAATGTGTCATTTTGAGGGTTGAACTGAAACCCTTCCGATTCGACATCTTCAAGCATCTTTTTTAAGAGTCCTATTGTGGGGGAAGAAATTTCCAATTTCGTACCTCTTTTCTGCTTCCAATCCGGACGAAAACATGGATCTTTTTTCACAGGTTTAAGTCCATAAGTATAAATATTGACGTGCTCCGACGCCTCCTGCCATAAATCAAATAGGCTTGTTTGAGCATACGTGGTCAAGCTAATTCCCAACAACAAACAAGAAAGAATTATTTTTCTCATAATCAGTTATTCAAATATTTATATTTACCATAAAAAATACTTTCGGATCGATGATTCAAAATAGCCGTACATTCAATTGGAACCCCATCGGTACTTACTGCATAATGAGTACGCAAAGGCAAGCCGTATTGTGCTCTAATCCTATTTTCGAGATTCGGGGCGGGCAGAACTTAAAGAAACAGAGAGCATAACTCTTGCTTGAATCCGATTCGGGAGTTATTTTCTGCAAATCCGCCGCAGAACCCAGAGCGGATAACGTCGTACGGGGCGCAGCCAGAGCCATACCCGAGCCAATACCCGGTGAATGGCACTACAATCCACAACTCCATAAACCTTGGCCGGGGGCATCGTTTCCGTGGTAAGGTTGCCATCGCCGAGCAGCGTGACCTCTTCCGGTGTCGCCTGAATGATGCGGTGTACGACGAAATTGCCTTGTACGGTTTCGGCCATCACCACCGCTCCGCGTCGCAGATCCTCGTGGCGCAGGGGCCGCAGCGTGATGACGCTGCCGCTGCGGAAGAAGGGCAGCATGCTCTGTCCCTGGACGCAGATTCGTACGTTTTGGCCTTCGAGCAGCAGGTCCCTCGTCTGGGCGAAGGCGATCCGGTTCGCTACGGTTTTTTCCATGATCAATTGTTTTCAGGCTCTCTGTTTTCCTTCGAGGACCGTGGCGTAGGAGAGTTCGGCCGCTGCCTTGTCCGGCAGGCAGGCCAAGTGCCACACAGGGGCTTGGGTGAGAATGTCCGACAGCGTACGGCAGATTCTATCCTGCAAATCGCTGTCGTAGGCGAATGCCGGGGGGCAGGACGGGAGCAGCGATCCGACGGCCCGCAAGATTGACAGTCGGGTGATTTCGTTGGCCGGGGCCTGGCTCAACCGGACGATTCCGGCAATCGGCCGCGAAATGTTGCGGTAACAGGGGGTCTTGCCGCTCCAGGGCGATCCGAAAGCGGTCGCCTGCCCCTGGTACATCCGGATAATCGGGCTGTCGTCGTTGAGCAGCCGTGCTCCGGGAATGTGCTCCTGCCACAGCCGGGTATGGGTGCTTTTTCCCGTGCCGGATTCTCCCAGAAACAGGACGGCCCGGCCTTCGCATTCGATGGTCGAGGAGTGTATCGCAATGGCTTCGGGGGAGATGGCGATGCCGAACATGATCCAAAGCCCGAAACGCATCAGGGATTGATGGGGTTCGCGTCCGTCGGCGAGCAGGTCGCTCTGTACATCCGGCGAATCGAACGCTTTGAAGAATAGCGTCGGACGATCCCCGTTGCGGGGAACCATGCGGAACAGGTAACCTCGCGGCGTACGCTCGAAGTGGCAGTCGGCTTCCGCATCGTCGAACGGAAATACGTCGAGTTCCCTGTTCGGCTCTCCTCCTGTTAATTTTTTATTTATCGTGCAGTCCGGAATCAGGCGCATGGTCAGGGGCGCGGCCGGGTCCGCTTCTGCGGCGAACGGTTCGAATGCCCGAGCCATGTGGCTGCCGGGTCTTACGAAGAGCCGGTCGGCCTGTTCCAGCCGGATGCGGAATCCGGCGATGATATATTCTCTATCCATTGTTATCGAGTGTGATGATGCGGTCGCAGTACTCCAGCGAGCTTTCTCGATGGGCGATGACCACGATGGTTAAATCTCTGTTGTGTTGTGACAGTTCGGCGATCGAACGGTTGATTCCCTCCTCCGTCCCGCTGTCGAGCGCCGAGGTCGCCTCGTCGAAGAATAAAATGTTGGCCTGTTTGTAGAGAGCTCTGGCAATGCCGATGCGCTGGCGTTGTCCGCCCGACAGTTTGTTGCCGGCCTCCCCGATCGGGGTGTCGATCCCTGCGGAGAGCGATTGCACGAAGTCTTCCAGCCGGGCGGCACGCAGGGACTCCTCGGCTCTCCGACGGTCGATTTTCTCCTCCTCTTCGCCCAGGGCGATGTTTTCCAGCAGGGTGCCGTCCAGCAGGAACACGTGCTGCGAAACGTAGCCGACGGCATTTTGCCAGCGGCGGCGGTTGGCGGCGGTCAGGGGCTCGCCGTCGATCGTGATTTCACCGCCGGTGGGGGTATAGAATCCCAACAGAAGGTTGAACAGGGTCGTTTTTCCGGCCCCCGATGCGCCTCGGATACCGACGTGTTCTCCCTTGCGGATCGTGAGTGTCAGCCCGTGCAGCACCTCTTTGTCGCCGCGCTCGTCGTCGAAGCGGAACGAGAGGTCGCGCACGGCGATTTCACGTTCGAAGGGCAGCGGAGGCTGTGCGGCTGACGGTTCCGGCTTTTCGTCGTTCAGGTCGATGTCCCGCAGGATATCGATGGTGTAGCGGTTGTATTTGAGTGCCGACCATCCGGACATCATGTTGCGTACCGAAGGCATCAGCCGCAACCCGGCGACGGCGAATACGCCGAAGAGGACCCGGGCTTCATCGCCCGGCGTACCGAGGCTGACCGCCACGAACAGCGCCATGCCGATCGCCAGTCCTACCTCCATGAAGATCGAAGGCAAGGCATTGACGGTCATATTTCTGGACTGAATCGTAACGATCTTGTCCATCGCCCGGTCGAAGCGGCGCAGCATCGAAGGAAAGGCATCGTTGATCTCCAGGTCGGCATATCCCCGGAAGGTCTCGACGACCGTGCGGGCCTTCTCGCGCTGGGCTTCGTTCTCCTGTACGCCGTAACGGTGGAGCCGTTTGCGCACGGCGCTGTAGTAGAACCAGACGGTCGGAATGAATACCAGCAGGACCAGTCCCGCGACTGTGGGGTTGTAGAACAGCAGCGCCGTGAACAGCAGTGCGAGCAGCATGCTCTCGCTCGTGATCGACGCGAGCGGTACGAGGATCCCCGTAACGAACGCCAGACAGACGAAATTGACGTTCCGCGAGAGCAGTGCCGAATTGGTGTTTTTGATGAATCCCAGCCCCCGGTCGTGATATTCGATATAGAGCCGCCGCGACATACACCGGTAGAGGTCGTAAATATACCGCCGTTCGTAGCGCAGCAGGAAGAGGTTCAGCAGGTTTTTGAATGCGATCAGTGCGACGATACATCCGCATACGGTCAGGGCGAACGCCCGGTCCGATTCGAATCCGCCCGCTTGGTACAGCCGTTCGAGCCAGGGGTTCGTGTGCATGCTCTCGCTGTCGAGGATCAGCAGCAGTACCGGAATCAGCAGAGCCAGTCCTGCGAAGTTGAGCAGGGCCCGCAGGAAGATCGTGCCGGAAACCAGGTAGCTCCGGCGGCGGAATCGGCGGGGGATGATGTCCAGCAGGATTGATCTCATGAAGCTGTTTTTCGGGACCGGTCTGCGATTGTCGTTCGCAAGAGCCGGCCTGCATTTTTTGTATAAGTCGGGGACGCTCGCTCTTTCCGTTGCGGGATGCGTCCCAAAAACGTATCAAATATACGATTATCTGTTCGAAAAATTCGCCGTTTGTCCCTGTTTTTTCGGTATTCGCTTCTGTTCTCCCCGTTTTTCAATCCTCCTTCTCCTCCACCCGCTCCGTGCGTCCCAGACGTACATACCAGAGATAGCCTTCCGTCCGGGTGTAACCCATCTGCCGCAGCAGGCGCAGGTACTCGCGGATCTGTTTGCGGTGGCGTGCGGTTTCCCGGTCGCCGAACTTGTAATCCACCACTACGGCCCGCTCGCCGTCGGTCATCACGCGGTCGGGGCGCCGCGTCGTTCCGCTGCCCGGCAGGATGATTTCGTTCTCGTTGCGCACCACCTGCCACCTGCCGCCGAACCACTCCGCCGTCACCGGATCCGCGAGGGCCTTTTCGACCAGCTCCCGCAGGCGGGGGGCCTCTTTTTCATCGAGTACGCCGTCCTGGGTCATCGCTTCGATGGCCATGTAGATCTCATCCGTTGTCGCGGCGTTTTCGAAGACCCGGTGCATCAGGATGCCGAAGTCGCGCGGGGTGAGTTCGGCCCGACCCTCTTCCTCGTAGTAGCGTTCTGTCGGCAGCCGCAGTTGCAACTGCGGCTCCGACGTGGGGTAGTCCCCGAGCAGGACGTGCGCGGCTTTCGCTTTCCGGTGCGTATCCGGCTCCGGTCCGGCGAATTCGCCGAATTCGTAGGTTTCGGCGGCTTCGTCCCGGGAGCAGCTGCCCTCCAGCCCGTCCAGCCGGACCGTGCCGTCCTCCGGGGCGATGTTTTGCAGGATCAACTGTCCGACGTTCGGTCCCTTGGCTCCCTTCTGCGGGATGAAGATGTGCAGCGACTCCACGGCCCGTGTCAGGGCTACGTACAGCAGGTTGATGTTGTCCACGTGCGCGTAGATCATTTCCCGGTAATAGTCGGCCGAGAAGAGCGATTCGCCCATGCTGGTTTTATACCGCACCGGGAATCGGCCGATTTCCTCCAGCTCCCCGTCCGTGCCTTCGGCCCAGACGATGTTCGCCGAGAGTCCGCTCGATTTGGGATTGAGCGTCCAGTTGCAGTAGGGGATCAGCACCACCTTTTTTTCCAATCCCTTGGCCTTGTGTATCGTGGTGATTTCGATGGTCGTTTCGCCCTGTTCGACGCTCAGCGAGCGGCCGCTTCCCTGTTCGTCCCACCATTTGAGGAAGAGGGGAATGTCGGCTACGCGGCCCGCGCAGAAGTTGATGATCTGTTCGTGCACGGCTTGCAGGTAGGCGATCTCCTCCCGTCGCTCCTGAAGGTCGTACCGCATGACGATCCGTTCGAACGCCTCTTCGGGCGGGAACAGCCGCAGCGATTTGAGAAAGACGACCTCCTCTTCCGTGAGTTCCGCATCGAAGGAGGGTTTGGCGGAGAAATGGTTGTAAATGGCCCGGCTCAGCGAATCCGCAGGATTCATGGCCAGCTTCAGGCAGGCGATGACGAACGAACTGATCGGTGCCGTGCCGACGATGAGCGCCTCCTGCGTCATCACGTCGAACCGGTAGCGGGGATCCGTGTTCCGGCGCTTGAAGTCGAGCAGTGCCGAGGCGACTTTGGTGCCGTCCGTGCCGCTGCGCACCAGAATCATCATATCTTTTGGGCGGAACCCCTTGTTCACGAGAGCTTTGATGCGTTCGATGAGGGGCGGCTCGCCAGCGTAATGGGTGATATTGACGTAGCCGGGATGCAGCCCTTTCTTGCGGGCGCTCTGCGCGTGTTCGCGATAGGCCTCCTGCAGGGTGTCGCGCAGCTCTTCCCGGGCCTTTCCCCCCAGGGCGTGCGGCGGAGCCTGGGCGAGCAGTTGGTTCAGTGCCGTGTTGTCGCTTTCGACCACCTTGCCGATCATCCGGTTGTTGAACTCCACCACCAGCGGCAAGCTCCGGAAATTCTCCTTCAGGTGTATCGTTTCGGTGCTCGCTTCTCCCAGCTCCCGTGCCGCCCGGCGGTGCAGGATCTCCCAGTCGCCGCCCCGCCAGCGGTAGATCGACTGTTTGATGTCGCCCACGATCAGCACCGAGGTCTGTTCCGACTGTGCCATGGCGTTGCCCAGCAGGGGCAGGAAGTTTTCCCACTCCCGGGTCGAGGTGTCCTGAAATTCGTCGATCATGAACCGGTCGTAGCGGTTGCCGACTTTTTCGTAGATGAACGGGGCGTCGTTGTGGCGGATGAACTCCGAGAGGATGTTCTTGGTCTCGGAGAGCATCATCACGTTCTCGTCGCTGCACATCTGCCGTACTTTGCCGTAAAGGTCCTGCAGCAGGGCGAAGCTGCGGTAGTTCTCGCGCAGCAGGTCGGTGGTGTTCCAGAAGCGGATGCTGCGGTCGTAACGGGCGCACAGTTCGGCCAGCAGCGGCTGAAGCTCCGCGACCAGCGGCAGGGCCGGCGAGTCCTTGGCGCACCAGCCTTCCGTCGTCGCGCTCATCTTGCGCACGGTAGCTGTGGGTGCTTTGATCTCTCCGGCGGCTGCGGCCGCGAAGTAGCCCGCGAAGCTGCGGCTCTTGCCGGTGAAGTCGGCCGTCGTGACGCCAGCGGTATTCATGAGGTTCATGGCCCGAACGCCCAATTCCTGAAACTCCTTTTTCCCGGCTTTGGCCCTCCCCGTCGCCTTGCCGACGATCCGGTTCAGTTCGGCTTTGGAACGCTCCGCCGAGAGGGTTTCGCGGTTGCTTTCCTTGAATATTTCGTTGCCCAGGGCGAGGATGCCTTCGCGTACGTCCCAGCGTTTGCCGTCTTCGATGCGCTCCTGCACGAAGGCCGTGAGCCACCGTTGCAGTTCTTCGTCGATGCGGATCTGTTCGACCAGCGCATCCGCGCTTTTGGAGAGCACCGAGGCGGTTTCGATTTCGACGTTGTAGTTCAGATCGAGTCCCAACTCCTGGATGAAAGCCCGCAGAATGCGCTGGAAAAAGGTATCGATGGTGAGGATCGTGAACCGCGAATAGTCGTGCAGGATGCGGGTCCGGGCTTCCCGGGCCCGGGTGCGGACGGTCCGTTCGTCGAGCGACAGCTCCGCACACAGGCTGGCCAGGTAGCCGCTCTTGCCGCCCGAGGCCAGCGTGTGTATCTCCGACAGGATTCGGGATCTCATCTCCTCGGTGGCCTTGTTGGTGAACGTGACGGCCAGGATGTGACGGTACAGCGTGGGTTGTTCGACCACGTCCCGCACGTATTTGTATGCCAACTGGTAGGTCTTGCCCGACCCGGCGCTGGCGTTCAGTATTCTCGCTCTCACTTGGTTATCGCTTCAAAATGTCGGATGAAGACGGCCGGAGGAATCCCGCTTTGCGGCAGGTCCGCTGCTGCCCGGGTATTTTTCCGGCCGCATCGATGCCGGTGGCGGATGAAGGCTGCCGGAGCCGGATGCCTGCCGGCTAAACCGACGTTCTTTTGGTAAAGGTAGCGATAAAAAGGGAAACGGACGGAGAAATTCAAAAAAATATCGTATCTTGGCGTTACGAAAAAGCAAAAAACAGAAAAAACTATGAAAAGATGGATATTGAGCCTGGCGCTCCTGACGCTGGGATTTACGGCTTCGGCCCAGAATGATCTGATCGATCGGGGGGAGTTGGCTCCCGAAATCGCGGCGGCGAGCGGCGAGAAAATGGAGTGGCTTCCTTCCTTCAACGGTGTGATCGTCGAGGGACTGTTTCGGATCCGGTTCGAGCGGGTGCCTATGGATCAGGCTCCCAAGATCGTTTTCAACACCAAAGGCGTTTACGACAGCCGCTTCACGGCGGAGGTGAACAAGAATAAGATGCTCGTGATCTCCGAGCGCATCGGCACCCGCGAACGTTCCGAAACCGAGGTGACGGTTTATTACAACAACCTGAAGGAGATCCGTATTTCGGGGGCGAATGCCACGTTCGGAGAGCCGATCGACTTTCCGCAGGCCCGGTGCTGGTTTTCCAACGGGGCGGTCGTCAGCGCAGCGCTCGATGTGAAAGATCTTCAGATGGATGTTACGGGCAAGAGCGTCGTGGTCCTGACGGGCAAGGTCCGCTACTGGGATCTGAATGTTTCCACGGCCCAGGTGGACGCTGCCGCTGTCGAAGTGATGTCCGTGCGTGTCAATTCCACCTCCAAGGCCGACGTGACCATCACCGCTCCGGAGCGCCTCGAGGCGTCGGTCGGTACGAAGGGCCGGATCACCTGCATCGGAGAGCCCGAGTTGCTGCACACTTCGAACTCCTTGATCGGGGGCGAGATCACCTTCAAATAGCGCACTCGCCATGCCGGGATTCCTGCAGGAGGTCGCTGCCGATTTATACGACAGATACGGGGACGATATTTCGTCCCTTTCTGTTCTGTTTCCTTCCCGACGTGCGCGGCTTTTCTTTATCGACGCCTTGTCCGGCATCGCCGAACGTCCTTTGTGGCAGCCCCGCTGGACGACTATCGACGAGTTGATGAGCGAGATTTCGGGTCTCCGCATCGGCGACCGGGTGCGTCTGGTGACCGAACTGTATAAAGTCTATTCGGAATTTCATCCCGAATCCTTCGACAAGTTCTATTTCTGGGGGGAGATGCTCCTCACGGATTTCGATACGATCGACAAGTACCTGATCGACGCCGATATGCTTTTCCGCAACCTGGCCGACATCAAGGAGTTGGAGGCCGACGTTTCGTATTTGAGCCCCGTCCAGTTGAAAATCATCGCTTTCTGGGCCAATTTCACGGACGAAACCTCCCTTTCCGAGGAGAAACGCCGCTTCCTGGCCGTTTGGCAGACGCTGGGCCCGGTCTATCGGACTTTCCGCGAGCGGCTCCGGTCGCTGGGGATGGCCTATACGGGGATGGTACACCGGGCGGCCGCCGAGCGGATCAAGGCCGGCGGTTTCGCATTCCCGGAGTCCCGGCGGTTCGTCGTGGCGGGCTTCAACGCGCTCTCGGAGTGCGAGAAACGGCTTTTCAAGTTTCTCTCCACGGCTGCCGAAACCGATTTCTACTGGGATTACGATACTTATTATACGGACAATGCCGACCAGGAGGCCGGTATGTTCCTGCGCGAGAACCGGATCCTGTTTCCCGCCCGGCGCGAACTTTCGCACGATCATTTCCGGTCGCCGAAGCGAATCGAAGCGATTTCCACGGTATCGAACGCCGTGCAATGCAAGTACGTGGCTTCGATCCTGCGGGAACTGGCTGCCGAACAGGGGCCGCTGGGGAAGGAGACTGCCGTCGTGCTCACGGATGAAAACCTGCTGCTGCCCTTGCTGCATGCTCTGCCTGCGGAGATTGGAAAGGTGAATGTGACGATGGGTTATCCACTGAAACAGAGCCTTTCCTATTCGTTTGTTGAACGATTGATCGAACTGCAAAACCATGCCCGGCAGAAGGAGGGCAAACCGCTTTTTTACCACGCCGACGTGCTGGGACTTCTGTCGCACCCTTATATCCTCGAAAGCGACCCCTCCCGGATCGTCCGTATGCAGGAGGAGATCGTCCGAAACCGGCGTATCACGGTCGCGGCGGAGTGGCTGGCCTGCACGCCGTTGCTTGCTACGCTGTTCCGGAGCGTCGAGGGGTGGCGCGGATTTTCGGACTACCTGCTGGCGGTGATCGCGCAGATTGCCCGGATGCCTTACGAAGATACGGAGGCACGCCGCCGCGTAGAGTTCCTGAACGTCATTTCCGAAGAGGTGATAAAACTTCGCAATTCACTGAATAATTGTGAAATAGAATTATCTATATCGATCTATACTTCACTTCTTCGCCGACATCTGCAAACCCTGCGTATTCCTTACGAGGGAGAGCCTTTGGAGGGAATTCAGGTCATGGGTATCCTCGAAACCCGCAACCTCGATTTCCGCAACGTCATTTTGCTCTCGATGAACGACGACAACTTTCCCGGCAGCGTCGTGACCGGTACTTCGTTCATTCCCTACAACCTGCGGGCGGCCTATGCCTTGCCTACGCCGGAGCATCACGAGGGGGTTTACGCCTACTATTTTTATCGTTTGCTGCAACGGGCCGAGAACGTGCGGATGCTCTATTGCGCTCATGCCGATGACAAGACCACCGGCGAACAGAGCCGTTACATCTATCAACTGGAGTACGAAACTCCCTTCGAGATCCTCCGCCGGGAGGTCGGTATCGATGTCAATCGGATGGAAACCCTGCCGATCGAGGTCCCCAAGCAAGGGGAAACCGCCGAAAAGTTGGCCCGCTTCCTCGCGCCGGACGATCCCGTGCGGCTGTCGCCTACGGCTTTTTTTCGGTATGTGGCTTGTCCCCTGCGCTTCTATTTTCACTCCGTGGCCCGGTTGGAGCCAGACGACGAGATTTCGGAGGAGGTCGATGCACCGATGTTCGGTACGATTCTCCATGCGGCTTTGCAGCGGCTCTATGCTCCCTTTGTCGGGAAGACCGGCTACGGAGAGGCGTTGCGTGCGCTGACCCGTTCGTCCGAAGTGGAGAAGGCGGTAGTTGCGGCCATCAATGAAAACTATTTGCAGGATGTTGAAGCGACGGTTGAGGATTATAGCGGTAATCTGTTGTTGGTCAAAGATATTGTAATCCGCTATATTCGGGGCGGCGTATTGCCTTACGACGCCGCGCATGACGATTTTACGGTCGAAGGACTCGAGGAGCGGATCGGGCAGGAGTTTGCGTTCGAAAGCGCCGGAAAATCCCTGCGTGTGGTCTTCGGGGGCCTGGCCGACCGGATCGACCGCCTGCCGGACGGTACGCTGCGGGTCGTGGACTATAAGACCGGCGAACCGCACCTCGATTTCCAGGGGGTCGAAGCGCTCTTTCGTGGAGAGGCCAAACAGCGTCAATCCAATATTTTACAGACGTTGCTCTATTCGATGATGCTTTTCCATTCGCGGGGGGTGGATGCCGAGCCGACGCTCTATTACGTGCGGGCCATGCACCGGGACGACTATTCGTCCCGGCTCGTCGATCGGGAGTTGGGGCGCACGGGCGTACGCTATTCCGAATACCGCGAGCCTTTCGAACGGCTGTTGCGCGAAACCCTTGCCGAGATGTTCGATCCGGCGATTCCGTTCCGTCAGTGCGAGGATGCCGAGCACACCTGCCGCTATTGCGATTTCCGCGAGATCTGCAAACGCTGACGCGAGCGTGCCGCAGCGATTTTCTCCGTGTCGTCTTTTCGGAAGGGCAATTACATTTTCAATCTGCCCCTTGTCCGACGATCGCTTTTCGCGGCTGGTGGCCGCGTTCATAATTCTGCTCCAGAATCCCCTCTTCGGAGGGAGCTTGGGCTACTGCGCTCCCGAAGAGGTGTATATGAAAGTGTATAATCACGTTCGGAAAATCAGTCTGCAGCCTGTAAATACCGGCCATAGAGCGTCTCATATCTTGATCCGATTCATTGACGGACGGTGCGAGCGTATTTCCGACGATATGCGGGATCGGCTCGGAGAACCGCTTTTGCGGGAGGGTCGGTCAGTTCGCAGCGGATTTTTCGCGGGATGCCTGTAAATACTCCCGCAGGATTTTTTCGAGTTCCGCCGTGCCGATATCGACTGTTGAAGCCGTGATTGCGTAGGGGGATCCAAAGTATTTCATTTGCCAGCGCATAAGCCCTTTGGCAATCCGGTTTTTTTCCTCGTCGATCGCCCGGTCGGGATCGTGGAGTTCGATCCGGATGAATTTCTGCCCGTAGGTTCGGAATACGCTGAAATCCGCAATGCGCTGCCACTCGATCGTGATGTATATCCCTTTTGCCGGTACGTAAATCCGCAGACTGTCCGGAGTCAGCAACAGAGTCGGCCTGTTTCGGAAGAAATTTTTCAGCAGCACGATGAACAAGATGCAGATACATCCTCCGAAGAAGACCGCTCCCACGATACCGATGACCAGCCCGACCTTTCCATGCGGCTGTACGATGACGAGCAGGCAGGAGAGGGTCGTCATGATCGCTGCGGCGAGCGTTGTGCCCAGCAATTTGCGGTGGCTGGGATAGATAGCCGTTTCTTTTTTCATTCGCGATTCGAAAAATTAGTCGAAGGACTGCATGCCCGACTGGGCGATGCGGATGATCCGCTGGTACTCGACGGGTGAGAGTTCCATGAAGAAGTAGTGGATCGGATCGACGCGCATGCCGTTGTGCCGCACCTCGTAATGCAGGTGGGGTGCGATCGAAAGTCCCGTGTTGCCCGAAAGTCCGATGATGTCGCCGCGACGGACCTCCTGCCCGCGGCGGACATTGACCGCCAGCAGGTGACTGTACGAGGTTTCGTAACCGTTGCCGTGATCGATGACGATGGTGCGGCCCGCCGTAGAGCGCGTGGCGATCTCCTTCACGCGGCCGTCCGCCGTGGCGAAGACGCGCGAACCTTCGGGCACCGTGTAATCGACGCCCTGATGGGATTGCAGGGTGCGGTAGAAGGGGTGGATGCGCATGCCGTAGGAGGCGGTGAGCAGCGTGAGCTGCTGGTTGATAACGGGCTGTATGGCCGGAATCCGGTTGCGGCCGTCGCCGACCGTATCCAGCAGACGTTGCAGTTCGAGGTACGATTCGTTGAGCTTGGTCAGCGTCGCTTCGGATTGTCTGACCTTCTCTTTGAGTTCCAGGATGATCTGACGGTCGGATTTGTCCAGCAGGCTTTCGTACGTTGCGAGCCGCTTGGTTTCGTATTCGGTGTCGAAATCGTAAGGATCGGATTCGAAGAGGATGTTGAAGACGTTGCGGTCGCGCTCGGAAACATTTTCCATCACTGTGCGCAGCGAGTCGTAGCGGGCTTCGAGCCGGGTGTATTCGTCCCTCAACTGATCGGTGGAGTGCTTGAGCTCGTATTCGACGGGCGTGTCGAAGAAGAGCGAAAACCCGACGTAGTAGAGGATGGCTGCGCCGAACCACACCAGCACGTGAAACGTGATGCGGATCGCCTTCTGTTTGGGCGTGCGCGGTGTGGCGTATTTGATCGGTCTGCGGGTTCTTGCCATGTTATTCGTCGAAGGTGTCGAGGTTGAGCTCCTGCATCTGTTCCATCAGGCGCTCGTACTCCTCGTTGGTCATATTGCGGTTGAAATAGTTGATCGGATTGACGACCTGTCCCATGTGAATCACCTCGTAATGCAGGTGGGGGCCGGTCACGCCGCCCGTGTTGCCGACCTTGCCGATCAGTTGTCCGCGCACGACCTTCTCGCCGGGTTTGACGAAGATCTGGCTCAGGTGTGCGTAGCGGGTCTGGTAGCCGTACTGGTGGTTCAGGAGGATCTGCTTGCCGTATCCTCTGCGGGGCTGTCCCAGGTCGGTGGACTGTACCGTCGCGTCGCCCGTGGCATAGACGTTGTTGCCGATGTTGGCCGCCAGGTCGATGCCTTTGTGCAGGATGCGTCGGTGGTAGATCGGGTGGTTGCGGTAGCCGAACGGCTCGATACCCCTGCGCAGGGCCTGACGGTCGATGGGCCAGATGGCCGGGATTGCCGTGGACATGTTCTCCTTGTTCTTGGCTAGGATTTGCAACTCGTCGAACGAAACGGAGGTACGGTAGAGCTGGCGGCCGAAAGCGTCGAGCTGCTGCCACGTGCCGATCATCAGCGGGGCGTATTCGTCGCCCGCCAGAGCCGCGTATTTGGACGCCGGATAGGGGGTGTAGATCCCTCCGATATTCAGGGTGTCGGCCGAGAACAAAGCCCGGTAAACGAAGTTGTCGCGGTGGTGTATTTCGTCCAGTTTACGCTGCTCCGCGCGGATCTTGTCCTGAAGGAGCCGGTATTTGAAGACCAGCTCCGAATTTTCGCGCAGGATGCGGTACATTTTCGGCGTGTAGAAGACATTTGCGAAGACGACATTGACGATCGATACTGCGATGAAGATGATGAGGATTTTGCGAATGACACGGTAGGTGCGCAGGCGGAACGGGACCGTGACCACCTCATGAGTGGCCGAAACCACCTCACGGGTCAGGGCGTGGGGATCGAACGTCTGCTTTTTTCGTGCCATGATCTGAAAAACTCCTTGGAAGTGATGCAAAATTAAGGTAAAATATGTAATTTTGCAATCTTGTAACTTCTTTAAGTTTCGCGGATTCGAGCGGATGACAGCCTGAGCACAGGCAGCCGGAATCTGCGGAGTGTGTCTTATGAACAACGCAAAGAATTGAAAACACAGTATATGGAATCCAACAAAATTCGTCAGGCTTTCCTCGATTTCTTCGCAGGGAAGGACCATGTGATCGTACCGTCGGCACCGATGGTGGTGAAAAACGACCCGACGTTGATGTTCACCAACGCGGGTATGAACCAGTTCAAGGACATTTTCCTCGGGAATATTCCCCGTCCCTATCCCCGGGCCGCCGATACGCAGAAGTGCCTGCGCGTGTCGGGCAAGCACAACGACCTGGAGGAGGTCGGCCATGACACCTACCATCACACGATGTTCGAGATGCTGGGCAACTGGTCGTTCGGCGACTATTTCAAGAAGGAGGCGATCGGCTGGGCCTGGGAGCTGCTGACCGGGGTGTACGGACTGGACAAGAGCCGCATGTACGCTACCGTGTTCGAGGGAAGTCCCGAAGACGGGGTGCCGTTCGACCAGGAGGCCTACGACATCTGGCTGCAATACCTGCCTGCGGATCACATCATCCGCGGCAACAAGCACGACAACTTCTGGGAGATGGGCGACGTAGGCCCTTGCGGACCTTGCAGCGAGATCCACTACGACCTGCGCGACGAGTCGGAGATTGCCGCCGTGCCGGGCCGCGAGATGGTCAATCAGGGCAGCCCGCTGGTGATCGAGATCTGGAACCTGGTCTTCATGCAGTTCAACCGCAAGGCGAACGGTTCGCTCGAACCCCTGGCGGCCAACTGTATCGATACGGGCATGGGTTTCGAACGCCTCTGCATGATTCTGCAAGGGAAAAAGTCGAATTACGATACCGACGTGTTCCAACCTACGATCCAGCGCATCGCCGCCATGTCTGGCAAAACGTACGGTGCGGATGAGAAGTGCGACGTGGCTATGCGCGTGGTCGCCGACCACCTGCGTGCCATTTCGTTCTCGATCGCCGACGGACAGCTTCCTTCGAACGTGAAGGCGGGCTACGTGATCCGCCGCATTCTGCGCCGCGCCGTCCGCTACGGCTATACCTACCTGGGCTTCAACGAGCCCTTCATCTGCCGTCTGGTGGCCGGTCTGGTCGATCAGATGGGCGGGCAGTTCCCCGAGCTTAAGGCCCAGCAGACGCTGATCGAGAAGGTGATCGAGGAGGAGGAAAGCTCCTTCCTGCGTACGCTCGCTACGGGCATCAACCTGTTGGACGGCGTGATGGCCGAGGTTCGCAAGAGCGGCGGCGAACGCATTTCCGGCAAGGACGCTTTCCTGTTGTACGATACCTACGGATTCCCGATCGACCTGACGGAGCTGATCGCCCGCGAACAGGGGATCGAGGTGGATCTGGAGGCCTTCGAGAAGGAGCTGCAGGCGCAGAAGGAGCGTTCGCGCAACGCTGCTGCGGTCGATACCGACGACTGGAAGGAGCTGATCCATATCAAGCAGAGCGAGTTCATCGGTTACGACACGCTGAGCGCCGAGGTGAAGATCGCCCGCTACCGCCGTGTGTCCTCCAAAGGACGCGTTTCCTACCAGTTGGTGTTCGACCGCACTCCGTTCTACGGCAATTCCGGCGGTCAGATCGGCGATATCGGCTATATCGAAACCGCCAACGAACGGATCCCGGTCGTGGCTACCGAGAAGGAGAACGGCCTGATTATCCATATCGTTACCCAACTGCCCGAAAATCCCGAGGCGACCTTCATGGCCGTCGTGGATCCGGAGAAACGTCAGGCGGCTGCCAACAACCATACGGCGACCCATCTGATGCATGAAGCGCTGCGCAAGGTGCTCGGTACGCACGTCGAGCAGAAAGGTTCGCTCGTGACGCCCGAATACCTGCGCTTCGACTTTTCGCACTTCCAGAAGGTGACGCACGAGGAGCTGCGCCGGGTCGAGCAACTGGTCAATCGTGCCATTCGCGCGAACTATCCCCTCGAGGAGAAACGCGATGCCACCAAGGAAGAGGCTGCAGCGGCCGGGGCGATGATGCTCTTCGGCGAGAAATACGGCGACCGGGTGCGTATGGTGCGCTTCGGCACCTCGGTCGAGTTGTGCGGCGGTACTCACGTGAGCGCTACGGGTAATATCGGGTTCTTCAAGATCCTGAACGAAAGCGCCATTTCCGCCGGTGTACGACGTATCGAGGCCACGACGGGGGCGAAGGCCGAGGAGGTGATCTATGCGGCCGAAGATACGATGCGCAACGTGGCCGATTATCTCAATAACCCGCAGATTCTTCAGTCGATCAAGAAGATCATGGAAAGCAACGAGGCTTTGAAGCACGAGATGGAGGCCATCCGCCGCGAACAGGTGGCCGAGTGGGCCGCGAAGATCGTCGATTCTACGCCCGAGCGTGGCGGGATGCGGCTGATGGCTACGCAGACCGATCGCCGGCCGGATTTCATCAAGGACCTCGCTTTCGCCGTGCGTTCGCGTTCGAAGAATATCGTACTGGTGATCGGATCGATCAATGACGGCAAGCCGACGCTCACCGTCGCTTTGGGCGACGATATCGTGGCGCAGGGAGTCAATGCCGGTGTCGTGGTGCGCGAGGCGGCCAAAGCCATCAACGGCGGCGGCGGCGGACAGCCTTTCCTGGCGACGGCGGGCGGTAAGAACCCCGATGGCATCCAGGCGGCTATCGACAAGGCCGTAGAACTGATTGTGGAACAAGTAAAGTAATGTTTCGGATGAGTAATCGCAAAGTATTGCTGATGATCCTCGACGGTTGGGGCATCGGCGACGGACAGAAGGGGGATGTCATCGCACAGGTGCATCCTGCCTATATTTCGGAAATGACCCGTAAATACCCTCATGCGCAGTTGCGTACGGACGGCGAAAACGTCGGCCTGCCCGATGGGCAGATGGGCAATTCGGAGGTGGGGCACCTCAATATCGGTGCGGGGCGGGTGGTCTATCAGGATTTGGTGAAGATCAACCGGGCCTGCCGCGACGATTCGATTCTGAAGAATCCCGAAATCGTGAAGGCGTTCGAATACGCCAAATCGAACGGGGTGAGCGTGCACCTGATGGGATTGGTTTCGGACGGCGGGGTGCACTCGTCGCTGGATCACCTGCTCAAATTGACGGACATCGCCGATAAATACGGTATCGAACGTACCTACGTGCATTGCTTTATGGACGGCCGCGATACCGATCCGTACAGCGGCAAGGGATTCATCGAACGGCTGGAAAAGCACATGCGGGAACGATCGACGGGCGTCGTGGCCTCGATCGTAGGCCGTTATTACGCGATGGACCGCGACAAGCGTTGGGAGCGTGTGAAGGTGGCCTACGACCTGTTGGTCGAGGGCAAGGGCGAACATTCGTCCGATATGGCGCTGGCGATGCAGAAGTCGTACGACGAAGGGGTGACCGACGAGTTCGTGAAGCCCGTCGTGCGGATCGACGAGGACGGCAATCCGATCGGTATGATCCGGCCGAACGACGTGGTGATCTTCTTCAACTACCGGAACGACCGGGCCAAGGAGCTGACCATCGTACTCACACAGGAGGATATGCCGCAGCAGGGCATGCACACGCTGCCGCTCTACTATTGCTGCATGACCCCCTATGACGCCAAGTTCGAGGGGCTGCATATCCTGTTCGACAAGGAGAACGTGGCCGACACGATTGGCGAGTATGTCGCCCGGCAGGGGCTTTCGCAGCTCCGTATCGCCGAAACGGAGAAATACGCTCATGTGACCTTCTTCCTGAACGGAGGCCGCGAGGAGGAGTTCGAGGGCGAGGACCGCATTCTGGTCGCTTCTCCGAAGGTGGCGACTTACGACCTTCAGCCCGAGATGAGCGCTTACGAGGTGGCCGACAAGCTGGTCGGGGCACTCGACAGGCAGAAATACGATTTCATCTGCCTGAATTTCGCCAACGGCGATATGGTGGGGCATACGGGAGTTTATGAGGCGATCGAGAAAGCGGTGAAGGCTGTCGATGCGTGCGTGGCCAAAGTCGTCGAGGCGGCCCTTCGCAACGGGTACGAGGTCGTGCAGATCGCCGATCACGGCAACGCCGACAATGCGGTCAATGCCGACGGCACGCCCAATACGGCCCATTCGCTCAATCCGGTGCCGATCGTCGTGGTTTCCGACCGCGTGAAAACGGTCCGCGACGGTATCCTGGCCGACGTAGCGCCTACGGTCCTCGACCTGATGGGGCTCGAAAAGCCCGAAGCCATGACAGGACATTCGCTGGTGGAATTTAAGTAGGGGAACTCTTATAGGTATAGAGTGGATTTTATATCGATTTTGATTTGCGTTGAAAAACATCTGTTTTTCAACGCAAATCTTTTTTAGAGGATTCGGGAGGATTTATTCCCGAATATTTTGTATTCTTCGTAACTGTTTGTTGTGGGTATCTTCTTCGAATTTTAATTTAAGGTTTATGAAAAAATTTATCTGTTGCGTTGCGGCGCTTTCGGCATTGATCTTTTCGAGCGGTTGTGGCGACGACGAGAAGCAGGTCGAACCGGTCGATGAATATTGGATCGAATGGAAAAATGAGAGCGATTATCGAATCGATTTCTTTTATGTAGAAGGAGGGTATCGGTGGCATGACGGGATTAATCGTGGAAAGTATGTTTCCGTGCGGGTGTCCGGCTCACCGGAAGGTTTGTCGGACTATATTGAGGACCGAAAGATGGGGCTGTGGTATGAGCAGTTTGTCGTCGATGGCGAAACGTATGCATATATGGAAAACTACGACCCGTCGGGGTCGGGTAATTCCGCTGTGCCAAAGGGTTTGCAGGACGTGCAGCGCTATACTTTGGTAAATAAGGAGAAAAACGGTAGTCTGGCTTTGGTTTGGGTTTATACTTTCACCAATGCCGATTACGAGGCGGCGAAAGCCCGGGGTGCGGTGCATATTACGCTTGGGGAAATTTAATTTTTAGGAATATCAGGCATTTGATTCTTCCCGGAAGTCGGATTCGATTTCCGGGAATTTTCTTAAAAGATTCAAGAAACGAAGTTGTATTTTCGAATATTATCTATTACTTTTATAATGAAGTCAAATCAGCCTGAATTTAAATTATGAGAAAGATTCTTTATTTGTGGATGATTTGCGTCGTGCTGTGCTCTCTTGTAAGTTGCAATGACAGCGACGATAAAACCTATTCGTCCTATGTCAGCCGGTTCGTGTGGGAGAATAGGTGCAATCATAGGATCGAATATTTCTATGTAGAGGGGTGCATCACGAGATCCCAGGGAATAAAGTATGGAGAGCGGGCTGTAAAAGAATTGGAAGGACCTTCGCCCGTGGATTTGCAGACTTTTCTCGACGGAAGAGAAACTCATGTTATCTACGATTCTTTTACAGAAGGAGTTATAATTTACTGTTATATGGAAAATTATTATCCGTCGGGACTCGGAGAAGTTGCGGTTCCGAAAAGTTTGCAGGATCCCGATCGTTATGTTTACAAGGCTTATGAAGAGGGGGATAAATACGTCGTGGAATGGACTTATACATTTACCGATGCGGATTACGAGGCTGCCAGGGCTCGCGGACCGGTGCGCATCGGAATTGTTTGATTCATAACAGAAAAATCGAAGAAAACCCCGGACTGAACTTAAGTTCAGTCCGGGGTTTTCTCATTCGGTCGCTTCGGCGGCGTCTTACTATCGCTGTTCGGCTAAAAAGGTTTCGATATTCCGTTCGATGCAGCCGACCAATGTTTCGAGTGCTTCGACCGGGGCCCAGGCCGTGTGGGGCGAGAGCAGCAACCGGTCGGGGTCTGTTACACGCAGCAGGGGGTTGTCCGGCGACATCGGCTCGCGCGAGAAGACATCGATTCCGGCACCGGCCAGCCGCTTGTTGTCGAGCGCATCGGCGAGGGCCTGCTCATCGACGATGCCACCTCGGGCTACGTTGATCAATAGGGCCGAAGGTTTCATCAGGGCCAATTCCCGGGCTCCGACGAGGCCGCGCGTGCGGTCGTTCAAGGGAGCGTGGATCGACACGATGTCCGACCAGCGGAGCAGTTCGTCGAGCGGCATGGCGGGGTTCCTGCCGTTCGACACCCGAAGTCGAAGTATAGGCGATCTGGCAGCCGAGGGCTGCGGCGACTTCGGCGACCTTGTGCCCGATGGCTCCCAGGCCGATGATACCCCAGCGTTTGCCGTAGAGCTGGTGGAGCGGCCGTCCGAAATGGAACGGAGCGTCGGATGCGGCGTATTCGCCGCTCTTGACGTAGCGGTCGTAGTAGATGCTCTGCCGCAGCAGGGCGATGGCGGCACCGATCGTCGTTTCCGTCACCGCATGGGTGGAGTAGCCGACAGCGTTGCGGACCTCAATCCCGCGTTCGGCGGCGGCTTCCAGATCGACGTTGTTCATACCGGTAGCGGCGATGCAGATCAGTTTGAGCTGCGGCAGCACCTTGATAGCTTCGGCCCGCAGGGGGACCTTGTTGGTGATGACGATGTCTGCGTCGATACAACGCTCGGCTATTTCACCGGGCGTCGTTTTTTCGTAGCCGGTATAATTTCCCAGTTGCTTGATGCGGGAGAGGTCGATTCCTCCCAGGCTGTACTCATCTAAAAATACGATATTCATAGTTGCGGTTTTATTTCGGGTCTTGTTTCGGTATGTGCATCCGCCGAAGCAGGGGCCTCGCCGAATAAGACCATCATTTTTTGTACCATTGTCTGCGGATCCGTGGTGGTACCGGGTACGGGAAACGGAGGTGTTTCCGCAGTTTCCGGTACGGATCGGGATTGCCGGGGCCTCGACGGAACAGTCGTAGGTTCCGCGTCGCAGCCGGCGGGCTTGTCTCCGGACCGGACACGGGCGATCTCGTTTGCGGACTGTATCGTCCATCTGTCGTGACCGGCGGATTACGGAGCTGCCTCGGCTATGCTTGTTCGCATCGTTCGCCGCTGTTTTGCAAAGATACGAATAAGCCGAGCGCAAAAGCAATTTTTATTTGCATTTTGCCGAGGCGGAGTATCTAAGACGAAGTCAAAGATACGAAAAGATGGACACTAAGCCAAACTTGGTTGAGTTTGTCCGATTCATATCTTAAAAACAAAGATACTAAAAGCCGAGAGAAAACGGGAATTGTTCCCGTTTTCCGAGGCGCAGCCTATTTAACCGAGGCTATGTCAAAGATAATAATATTTCGAAAAACGGATCTAACCGCTTCTGGATGGTCATAAATCCGTTCCGACAGCCGTTTGAGCGGTTTTCTTGTACGCGGGACGGCTGTTGCGGTCCGCTTACAGCTCTCCGATCACTCCCCGGACGACTACCGAGGCGCAGCCTATGCCGAAGAGGGCGGGCAGGTAGGAGATCGTGCCCGTGTTGGATTTCTTGTTCTGTTCTTCGCAGAGGATCGTCGCGCCTTCGCGTACCGGTTCGGCGGAGAATACGGCTTTGAAGCCGCTGCGTACTCCGGCTTTGTGAAGCCGTTTGCGCAGCATGTGGGCCAGCGGGCAGTGGTGGGTGCGGGATTTCGAGCCGCGTGGGGTCGGTTTTGGCTCCGGCGCCCATCGAGCTGACCAGGGGAATGCCGCGTTTCAGCGCCCCCAGGATCAGCGCCAGCTTGGGCGAGAGGGTGTCGATCGCATCGACCGCGTAGTCGAACCGTGCCGAGTCGAGCAACAGGTCGGTTTCTTCGTCCTTGATGTATTTATCGACTACGTGGAGTTCGAGTGTCGGGTTGATGTCCCGCAGCCGCTCGGCCAGCACCTCGGCTTTGGGCCGTCCGACGGTCGAGTGGAGGGCCACCAGCTGGCGGTTGATATTGGTCGGATTGACCGTGTCGGCATCGGCGACGGTCATGCGCCCCACGCCTGCCCGGACGATCATCTCGGCGGCATAGGCGCCCACGCCGCCCAATCCTACGACCAGCACGTGGGCCGCACGCAGTTTTTCGAGTTTTTCCGCTCCCAGCAGGAGCTCCGTTCTTTCGAGCCAGTTGTCAGTCATCGTTCGAATATCTCTCTGTAATTGCGGTATATCGCGCATTTCAACAGTTCAGGGTCGAGGTCTTTCGCTTGGGCGATCCGGCGGTAAATCTCCTCGATCGGCACGTCGCTTTCGTCCGTTTCGGCGAAGAGGTTTTCGACCGGCGTGCGCCGCAGGGCTTCGACCGTGCGGGGTGAGCGGAACGTCCGCTCCCCGAAGGAGAGGTAGTAACCCTTCTTTATGGCTTCGGCCGCCTGCTGGGACGATCCGATGAAGCCGTGGAAGATCACCGCCCGCAGTGCATGGGGAGCCAGTTCGCGCATGACCGCTTCGAAGGCCTTCACGCAGTGCAGCACGACCGGTTTGCCGAGCCGTTCGGCCCAGTCGAGCTGTTCGCGGAAAATCCGGAGCTGGGCCTCCCGGCCGACCGTGCCGGCATAGTCCAGGCCGATCTCGCCGACCAGATCGACTTCGCCGAACCGGGGGACGATCTCTTCGATTCGCCGTGTTTCCGCCTGCCAGGGATGAATCCCTGCGAAAGAGGGCTCCAAAGCCTTGCCGGTGGGACGGTGCGTGTGGATATCGACTATGCTGCATTTCATAATGCGGATCGCTCTGAAAAGACAAAGTTATGATTTTTCAGTCGATTAAAAAAAATCAGGCTGCTCTTTGCTGTTCGTATCGGAAAAAATCGTATCTTCGCACGCGATTTGGTGTGTTATTACGCTAACAAACATTGCCTGGAAATCTCAATGCAAAATAATTATCTGTAAAACAACCATTTATTAATCATGTCGAAAATCATTACATTACGCAAAGGTCTCGACATCAATCTTCAGGGTAAGGCCGTGGAGAAGCTGGTCAAATTGCCGCTCGCTCCCGAGTACGCCGTGTCGCCTCTCGATTTCGAGGGTGTGACGCCCAAGTTGCTGGTGAAAGCCGGCGACCGGGTCAAGGCGGGTACCCCGTTGTTCTTCAACAAGTACAACGAAAGGGTGGTTTTCACCTCGCCCGTCAGCGGTACGGTTTCGGCGATCAATCGCGGTGAGAAGCGTTGCATTCTCAACGTGACGGTTCAGGCCGATGCGACCCAGACGTACGAAGAGTTTGCCAAGCTGAACGTGCAAACCGCTTCCCGCGAAGAGATTATCGATCTTTTGCTCAAGTCCGGGCTTTGGCCCATGATTATCCAGCGGCCTTACGGTATCATCGCCGATCCGAGCGACACACCGAAGGCCGTTTTCGTTTCGACGTTCGATTCCGCACCGCTGGCTCCGGATTACAATTTCGTGCTGGCCGGTGAGAAGCGGAACCTCGAAACGGGTATCGAAGCGATGCGCAAGCTCACTTCGGGCAAGGTCCATCTGGGCGTGCGTGCCGGTGCGGAGGGCGAAATGGCATTTCTGAAGGGGGCTGAAATCCACACGTTTGCAGGCAAGCATCCGGTAGGTAATGTAGGCGTTCAGATTCATCACGTCGATCCGATCAACAAGGACGAGCGGGTATGGACGGTGAATATTCAGGATCTGGCCATCATCGGCCGCCTGCTGAACGAAGGGCGCGTCGATAGAACCAAAGTCATCGCGGTCGCAGGCTCCGAGGTGAAAAATCCCCAGTACTATCGGCTTATCGACGGTGCTCCGGTGGCTTCGGTGCTCAAGGACAACCTGAAGCCCACGGCCCACAATCCCCGCATCATTTCGGGCAACGTGCTTACGGGCCGCAAGACCCCGGCCGACGGTTTCATCGGTTTTTACGCCAATATGGTGACGGTAATTCCCGAAGGCAACCACTATGAATTGCTGGGTTGGGCGATGCCCCGTCTGAATAAGTTTTCGGTTTCCAGGGCCTATTTTTCATGGCTCTGCCCGAAGAAGGTTTACGACCTGGATACCAATCTCAACGGCGGCGAGCGCCCGTTTGTGGTGACGGGACTGTACGATAAGTACCTGCCGATGGACATCTATCCCACCTACCTGCTCAAGGCGATTCTTGCGGGCGACATCGACAAGATGGAGAACCTCGGCATCTACGAGGTCGTCGAGGAGGATTTCGCGCTTTGCGAATTTGTCGATCCCTCGAAGATCGAGATGCAGCAGATCATCCGGGACGGTATTAACTTAATGATCAAGGAGGCATAACGATGGGAGGTTTAAGAAAATTCGTAGATAAAATCAAGCCGACCTTCTCCGAAGGCGGCAAGCTTTCGTTCCTCGCATCGACCTTCGATGCGTTCGAAACGTTCCTTTTCGTGCCGAATACGACCACGAGCAGAGGAGCCCATATCCGTGATTGCAACGATATGAAGCGTACGATGATCGTGGTGGTCGTGGCGCTGATGCCGGCCTTGTTGTTCGGTATGTACAATACGGGCTACCAGGTGGGCATGACCGGCTGGGCAGCCTTTTGGTTCGGTTTCCTCGAGGTGCTGCCGATGATCGTGGTTTCCTACGTGGTCGGTCTGGGCATCGAGTTCTTTTTTGCCCAGAAGCGCGGACACGAAGTCAATGAAGGTTTTCTCGTGTCGGGTCTGCTGATCCCGATGATTATGCCGGTCGGTACGCCGCTTTGGATGATCGCGCTGGGTACGGCTTTCGCCGTCATCTTCGGCAAGGAGGTCTTCGGCGGTACGGGTATGAACGTCTTCAACCCCGCGCTGCTGGCCCGCGCCTTCGCGTTCTTCGCCTATACGCCCTCGATGTCGGGCGCTACGGTGTGGATCGCAGGGCTCTCCTCGGGCGAGGGCGTGGTGGACGGCTTCTCGGGCGCCACGGCACTCGAAAACCTGAGCACCACGGGCCAGATGGGCTACTCGGCCATGGATGCCTTCCTCGGTTTCATTCCGGGGTGTATCGGCGAGACCTCGACGCTGGCGATCCTCCTGGGCGCCGCGATCCTCCTGTTCACGGGCGTCGCTTCGTGGCGCACGATGGTTTCGGTATTCGTCGGCGGGCTGGCGATGGGCTATTTCTTCCAGGCGATCGGCACGACGACCTATCCGGCATGGTACCACCTGATCATCGGCGGTTTCGCATTCGGTGCCGTCTTCATGGCCACCGACCCCGTGACCTCGGCCCAGACCAATACGGGCAAGTATATCGTGGGGCTGCTGACCGGTGCGCTGGCAGTGCTGATCCGCGTGGTCAACCCGGCCTATCCCGAGGGCATGATGCTGTCGATCCTCTTTATGAATGCGCTGGCTCCGCTGGTGGACTACTACGTGGTCGAGGCGAACATCTCGCGCAGAAAGAAACGTGTTAAACTGGCGAAATAGGGGAGATATATGGCAACGAAAAAATTCAAATGCACAGTCTGCGGCTATATCCACGAAGGGAAGGCCGCTCCCGAAACATGCCCCGTTTGCGCGGCTCCCGCTTCGGCGTTCGTCGAGATCGAGGACGCGAAGAAGAAGGGGATGCTGAGCGACAAGAACGGCAACGCATATATTATAATGTATTCGACCGTGATGGTCGTGATCGTGGCGACGCTGCTCGCCGTGGCGGCACTCTCGCTCCAGAAGCGCCAGTATGCCAACGAGCTGAACGAAAAGAAATCCTCGATCCTCTCGTCGCTCTCGGCGCAGGGGCAGAACTACGACACCTTCATCGACGCCTACGTCGTCGACGCCCGGGGCGAGAAAGTCGAGGGGCAGGACGTATTCGAACTGCTCAAGGACTTGCCAGGTGCTTTCGACGACGGCAAATTCCCCGTGTTCGAGGCCAAGGACGGCCGTGTGGTGATCCCGGTTACGGGTACCGGTCTTTGGGGCCCGGTCTGGGGTTATGTGGCGCTCGAAAAGGATATGGACACGATGGCCGGTATCATCATGGCCCACAAGGGCGAGACCCCGGGCCTGGGTGCCGAGATCGCCACGCCGAAATACCAGGCGCTGTTCGTCGGCAAGAAGATTTTCAAGGGCGACCAGTTCGTTTCCGTGAAGCTGCGTAAGGGCGGCGCACAGGATCCCGAGCATGAAGTGGATGCCATTTCGGGCGGTACGAAGACTTCGGACGGCGTGACGGCGATGCTTTACAACAGCCTGCACCACTACCTGCCGCTGCTCGAAGCCAAGCGCAAGCGAGGATGTCGTGTTTGCCCCCGTGCGGGATGAGTCTAACGAAGAAAATGTAGGAAACAATGAGTAAGCAAGAAAAAGAGCCTTTGTTTTCGGCTAAGAATATGAAGTTCCTGACGGGGCCGTTCTCCGCGAACAACCCGGTCATCGTGCAGATCCTGGGTATCTGCTCGGCGCTGGCCGTCACCGTGCAGCTCAAGCCCGCCATCGTCATGGCCCTCTCCGTGACGGTCGTGACGGGTTTCTCGAACCTGGTGATGTCGCTGCTGCGCAACGGCGTGCCTTCGCGCATCCGCATCATCGTGCAGCTGGTGGTCATCGCCGCGCTGGTAATCCTGGTCGACCAGGTGCTCAAGGCCTTTGTCTTCGAGGTGTCGAAGCAGCTGTCGGTCTATGTCGGCCTTATCATCACCAACTGTATCGTCATGGGACGTATCGAGGCATTCGCGCTGGCCAACAAGCCGTGGGCGTCGCTGCTCGACGGTATCGGCAACGGCCTGGGGTACGGCCTGATCCTGGTGATCGTGGCTTTCTTCCGCGAGCTTTTCGGCTCGGGCACCCTGATGGGCTGGCGCATCATTCCCGAGAGCTGGTATGCGGCCGAGGGCGGCTGGTACTACAACAACGGGCTTATGCTCTTCCCGCCGATGGCGCTGATCATCGTGGGTTGCATCATCTGGGTACACCGTTCGCGCAATAAGGATTTACAGGAAAAATAGGAGGGTAGCGTATGGAATCATTGAATATCTTTATCCGGTCGATCTTCATCGACAACATGGTCTTCGCGTTCTTCTTCGGCATGTGTTCCTACATCGCCGTTTCGAAGAGCGTAAAAACGGCCCTCGGCCTCGGCGCCGCCGTTACGTTCGTGATGGTGATGACCGTGCCGCTGAACTACCTCCTGTATGAATTCGTGCTCAAGGCCGGTGCCCTTTCGTGGGCCGGGCTGCCCGATGTGAACCTGGACTTCCTGACTTTCATCGTCTTCATCGCCACCATCGCCGCTTTCGTGCAGCTGGTGGAGATGGCCGTCGAGAAGTTCTCGCCGACGCTTTACAGCCAGCTGGGTATCTTCCTGCCGCTGATCGCCGTGAACTGCGCTATCATGGGCGGCTCGCTTTTCATGCAGCAGAAGGTCGATGCGCTGGAGCTGACGTCGCTGTGGCAGTCGATCGTCTACGGCCTTGGCTCCGGCCTGGGCTGGTGGCTCGCCATCGTCATGATGGCCGCCATCCGCGAGAAGACGACCTACTCGCAGATCCCCGCGGCGCTCAGGGGCCCCGGTATCGCGTTTATCATTACCGGCCTGATGGGTATCGCCTTCATGATCTTCTCGGGTATTCAGTTCTAACCTTAAAAGAGATTCGGAAAAATGGAATTGACTATTATAGTTGCAATCATAGCCTTTCTGGTGGTGACCCTTGTCCTCGTGGGGCTGCTTCTCTTTGCAAAGGCCAAACTGACCTCGTCGGGTGAAGTTACGATCGACATCAACGGCGGCGAGAAGGTCATCACGACCGAAAGCGGCTCGACGCTGCTCGCAACGCTGGCCAACAACAAGGTCTTCCTGCCTTCGGCCTGCGGCGGCGGCGGTTCGTGCGGCATGTGCAAATGCCAGGTGATCGAGGGCGGCGGCGACATCCTGCCCACCGAGACCGGCTTCATCACGCGCAAGATGGCCAAGGAGCACTGGCGCCTGGGATGCCAGGTCAAGGTGAAGGAGAACCTCAAGATACAGGTTCCCGAAGCCGTGCTCGGCGTCAAGAAGTGGGAGTGCACCGTGGTCTCGAACCG
>OMEI01000245.1_pt1 | contig 35552 bp, 21 predicted proteins | sample 1645381 | NCBI WGS metagenome assembly OMEI01 (sample SAMEA103958119, study PRJEB25191) | human gut metagenome | biome: human-associated habitat [ENVO:00009003]; feature: intestine environment [ENVO:2100002]; material: feces | place: Germany | collected 2013/2015 | reverse complement strand
GCGGTGGAAATGTGATTTATTCGGATAAATAAATTGTGTATGCACTATTAAAAAAGCAGATTGTGAACTCATGTGTTCACAATCTGCTTTTTTCTACTTTTCCACCCGCTCCAGGCAGTCTCCATAGTGCCTCTGCAATGCATTCAATTCCATGATCATCATATAAAATACTCTGCCATTGTGCACTGAATCCACTATCCTGCCATGGTCGAGCAATGAAATATATGTGCCGTCTGCCTTTCGCATATGAAAGAAAATATAATCATTTGAGTGTCCTCCGTCGATCTGCGACCATATTCTTTTAAACCAGTTCAGTTACTCACCCGCTCGAGGAGGCAAATACTTTCTACGTGCGGTGAAAGTTACTTCTTATACTAAATAGCGAAACTGTTGCCTTTTGCGAAAAGGTTCATACTCCACCTAGGGGGATAAATTTTACCCCACGCACTATTGATAGTATTGCTTTATTTCTGCTAACATCTTTTCCGCATCTTCACATTGATCATAATAATCAACGTCATACCTTTGCCCTGTACGCAAGTGATGTAACCAACCATCAAGCATAGCCAGATAGATTTCACCTACATCATCCAAATTCGCGTATTGTCCAACATAATTATTTCGAGCATCATAACTCTCTTGAGACACTGGATATCGATAACATTCATAATGTAAATCACTATCTATTAACTGGGCATATCCTTCTTCATCAATAACCAATCGGTTATTCCTAAAGTCATTTCCTGCTCTTAATACTTCTTTAATTTCTTCTTCAGTAAATATATGTGATGGAGGTTTTATCCGAAACAGTTTTATTGTAAAATAAATACCCATTTCCTGCCATACTATCCCTGATTCACTGCATATTTTTTTTATATAATCTTTCATTTCAACAATAGCCTTAACTGCTCCGTTAAAATCTGTAAATAAATATTTCCCATCCTTGCTTACCGGATACGGTATAACATCTTCTTCACAAATATATCCTGTCTCCGCCACATATTTTCTTGCACCAAAAGTTCCACCATTTATATGAAACATAATAGCAAATTCCAACTTACCATCATTTTTATTATTATTTTCATCACAAATATCTTTTAAGCACCATTTATTCCAATTTTCTTCGATAAATTTGTCAAACTTACAACTTTCTTCTATTCTCCTATGAGTTTCTACATCCTCTTTTTCTTCTTTAATACTAAATGGATTCTTCTGGTAAATGCTTGAAAATTTAGTAAAATCTTTCATCATATAATATGATTGTCTCATAGTTCCAATATAATGTCGAAATTCCAAACTGCTCATTTTATTATGCCTTGCATCATAAGTTCCAGAGATGTGATTATATACAGATTGTTTTGAAAAGATAACAAACGAGCCATTCAAAAATCTGTCGACTTGTCTGTGTCCTTTAGGAAACTCTGTTCCATCATCATATCTTCCATAACTTGCCAGATTGCTCTCTATATAATGTCCCGGAAAATCTTCTATCAATGATTCACGACAATCCTCATATATCGCATTAGAAATAGGTTCTATTGGTTCTAATTGTAATCTAAAATAACTCCATCTATAATCTCTTTTCCCGTAATTTTCTAATTCCAACCTATACGGTTTAAATATGTAGTTACAACCTCCAGCTACCAAACAGATACACCCTTCTTCGTTTGCGTATTTTGCCGATTCTACATCCTGTCCCCCTCCAGTTGGCAAAAACATATGATTTAGTCCAGACATACTTCCTATATCATTTAAAATTTTTATAATAGAATCTATATCTCTCCACTCAGCATGTAATGGTACTGTTTTAGGAAACAGCCTATTCTGTAAATATTTCCACTCACTATAATTGCTCTTTTGAAAATTGCTTACTACCTCTAACCATTTTTCAAGTGTTGTCACAAAAGTTTCCATACTAGGTCTCAATGACGGATCGTACTCTGTTGCCTGCTTTAATAGTTCTTCCAATTCCACTAAATGTTCCTTTTTATACCTCTTGTCATTACGCAGTCCAATTATCGCATCATCTTCTTCATATCTACCTTCAAATCCATGATCTACTCCAGTCAATACAATCCATAATGTTTTTGCAAGAGAATACACATCTGCCTTTTTACCATCAGCATTTTTTGCATTATATCTCATTTCAGGAGCCATTGTAGCCTTTGGACCAACTGCTTCTTGAAGCGACGTCAAATCTCTCTTTTCAGGATAGTCAACTAAGCCAAAATCTCCAAGACAATACTTACCATTGTAAAAGTATATATTTTTCGGTTTTATATCTCGATGAACAATATCTTTTTTATGTAACGCTTCCAAAGTTCTTGCCAGTTCCAAAACACAATTCACTTTATCTTCAAGGCTTTTCACTTCTTTCAATTTATCTTCAAGGGGTATAGCAATTGGCATTGCGTACCAATATTTTTTTGTTTTTTCATCAGGTAATCCGTAAGAAAAAATAGGAATAACCCCTTTAATTTCATCTTGAATCCCAACTACCATCTCCGTCTCAATCTTAAAACGTATTCTCTTTTTTCTATTCCTTTTTACCGCCTTTTTTCCGTTACCACTTTCTTCTCGAAGAATTTTGATCGCGACCTCTTCACCTCTTGCATTCTCCGCAACAAAAACGTTGGCATTTCCACCACCATCCATCCTTCTTATTATTTTATATTCGCCCATATACTCTGCCATATCTAAACCAAACTCTCCTGTCTGCAACTTTGCTTTGATATTTTCACCTTCAATTCTTCCGCCTTCTAAATGTTCTTTTTCTTTTAAATGGGTAGTGCCAATTAGAAATGTCTAATTGGCACCATGACTATACATTAACCCTATTCGTTTAACAACTTGGAATTTAAAACCTCATTTACTTTCGGATTAAACAATTTGTCAAAAAGAATTTGATTCCTCTGTTTAGCATCTCTTACTAATTTATCATAAGATATTACTTCAATACAGAATATTGTCGGTATAATATGTCATCAACATTGTTCTTGATACCCAATAAAATATCAAAACAAGTAGACAACATTTCAAAAAAGCATCTCCAATAATTATCATATAGACCACAAGTATCACTTTGATAAGAGAAATTCAAATAATTGCAATAATTATTTATTTCTTTACATATCTCCGGTCCTAAATCCAGTGAATACTCCAATAATACCTCATTCAAAAGTACTCTTTTCTCTTGAAATGTATAAATTCTTCTTAAGTCATCTTCATATAAAACCCAATGTTCCATCAGCTCATTTTCCAAAAATGAGCCATAATGTCGATTTTCAAAATTATGTTTCCAATATTCATATGCGTATTGCAATATACCGTGCAAATTATCTAATGCTTCTTTTGCCTTCCTACACGCTATATTTTTTCTATTTTCAAATACAACGTTTGTTTTTAACCAATTATCTGTCTGATTAATAATGCAAGATTGTTCGTATTCAGCTGCATACTTCCACATTCTCAGTAATTCTATCGAATATACCCTTTCATCACTATCTATCAATCTGGCACAAGACCTACATAACCAAATTCCATTTTCTATACTACTTCTCTCCTCTGGCGTCAAGTCCGGATTGTATCTTGGTCCGCCTTCAGCTGCCGCAGTTATATGTGCCGCCTCACCAATTGATACTCTTTTTTGTGGATTGCTGTGGGGACCTTTTGTTTCTCTTCTACAATTTGGATTAGAACACTTTCCTCCCACTCTTTCACACAACGTATCTATAGTTTTTTGCGAAAAATCATCTCTTTTATTCATTCGTAATGCTCCTTACCTATCTCCAAACATGAACTCGATAACACTTAGTGCATTCAAAATCTGTATACATTCATATCTTTCAATGCTTCTATTCATTCGACCATGCATTAACCAATTCCTATTCAAATACGGAGGTTCTATACCTTTTTCGAACTTGTATGAGCCATCTATAAATATCCTATTCAAATATGCAATTAACGAAGGATACATTTCCAAAAAGTATATTTTCTTTGACATAAATCCTCGTTTTTCGGTAAGCTGTCTAAAATCCTCGGCCATTTGATTTGCAAAGCCACTATTAGAATATTTAACTTTGTAACTCATATGTTGGTTCGGAAAATCAACTAATTTATTCACTCTATTATCAAGTAATGCAAGCAAGTACATAGCTGCAGTCATATAATCTTCATTTTCAAAAGCTTGCATACCATTCTTAAAATATAACTGTATCTCGTCCGAAACATACTTTTCTTGTAATCCCTCTATAATCACATCAAGAATTACAATATCTTCTCCGTCAAAAAACTCTGCTACCTTTGCTTCCCCTTCACGTAATAATTGTTCCCAATTTTTAATATCTGCAAGATTTGAATGCTCAGAAATAACCCAACCATTTTTTCCGAACTTTTCACTCCACTCAATTTCAGATCTATATTTTTCTTCAAACTCAGCTTCAGTTAAACCTTCAGTTACTCTGACCTCTTGCTGATAATTTTTGAGCATTTCTGCAAACTTTAGAAGCCCCGGCATATTATTAAGTGAATTCTTCCATTCGCTTAATTTGTTACTGAGTTCTTGAAATTTTGCTAACGCTTCTGGAGATATCGCTTTCGTAACATTTTTATATAATTCTTCCTGCTTCTTAGCTATCTCAAGTGCTTTCCTATACTCCTGTGAATTCTCAAAATCATTACTCATCTTCTCATCCTCATGACGTGAAACAACTTTTGCGAAAAAGTATCCTTTCGCCAAAATGTATATCTCCCATTTCCCAAAGCCTATCCCCTGGGGTAAACATCCGGTTATATCATCACTCTACGGAAACAGAAACACACATCTATTTTATTCCCAAAATGGCGAAATCCTTTGATTTATTGGGCTTTTCTCGACAGAAGGCAGACTGTTTCTACGTGCGTCGTATGAGAAAACTGATCAAATGCCTGCCACTTCATGAGTTCATACTTCTCTTCACAGAGTATCTTCAAATCCCTTGCCAATGTTGCCGAATCGCAGCTCACATATACAATCCTCTCCGGTGACATCGCAAGCATTGTGTCCAGACACTTCTCATCACAGCCCTTTCTTGGAGGGTCAACGACTATCACATCCGGGCGAAGCATATCTGTACGTCCGGTGGTTTTTGTATCATCAGTGATATTCTCTGTTTTCTTTGCATTCTCATAAAACTGTGGCAGCACCTCCTCAGCCTTTCCTACGAAAAACTGTGCATTTGTGATGCCATTGAGCTTCGCATTGTTTTTGGCATCCTCGATTGCCTGAGGCACTATTTCCACTCCGTACACCTGCTTTGCCTTCTGTGACAAAAAGAGCGATATGGTACCGATACCACAGTAGAGGTCCCAGACATTTTCATTTCCTGTGAGCCCTGCAAATGCAAGTGCCGTGCTGTAAAGCTTTTCTGTCTGCTTCGGGTTTACCTGATAGAACGACTGTGGCGAAATCTGATATGTGATGCCTGTCCCCTGTGGTGTGAAATCAGGGTAAGAAAGCAGATGGATGGTGTCCTCAATATATGGTCTGCCCCATATGCAGACCGTCTTTTTGCCGAGGATGACATTTGTGTTTTCCTTGTTGATATTGTAGGAAATCGAAGTCATTCCATCGATTTTTGAGAGTCTTTCGCACAGTGTATCCGCTGCTAGGTGTTCAGGCTCCAGCTCATCTGCATTTATCACAAGACACACCATAATCTGCTTTGATGTAAAACCATATCTGATAAGCACATGGCGCACGAGCCCTTTTTGTGTGTTCTCGTCATACGGCGTGATGCCGCACTCATTCATCCATTCCTTTATGATATCCAGTATCTCTTTGTTTTGCGGCACCCCAAGCCTGCAGTCCTCGACCGGGATGATATTGTGGCTTCGCGATGCATAAAAGCCTGTCACTATATTGCCATCCCTGTCATATCCCACCGGAAACTGTGCCTTGTTGCGGTAGCGGTATGGATTGTCTGCGCCAACAGGCGGCTGCATTTTACTGTCCAGCTTTGCCTCTGAAAATCCACCTATGCGCATGAGATTGTTGCGCACCTTATTATTTTTAAATTCAAGCTGCTTTTCATAGGAAAGCGCCTGTATCTGGCAGCCGCCACACCTCTTGTGCAGCTCACATTGCGGCTCAACGCGAAAAGTGGAAGGGGTCTTAATCTCTTCCACTCTTGCGTAGCCATAGTTTTTCTTTAATTTTGTTGCGCGGGCTGTTATAACGTCACCAATCAGTGCATCCTTTACGAAAAAGGTCATGCCATCATAATGTCCGATACCCTCGCCGTCCGTTCCCATATCTGTTATTTCAAGTTCAAATATGTCATTTTTTTTCATGCTTTTCTCTTCTTTATTTTATGTATAATGATATGAGGGTCAAAAGGTATTTTGCCCCTCATTTATGATTAATATCGTCCGCCTTTTTACACACTTGTTCTGCGGAAATTTGTCTCCATAAATCTGTTGTAGCCCTGCCACTTTGTATCGTTTTCAGGCACATTTACAAGCAACTCCCTGAAGGTCTCCATCTTGGCATCTATGTTGTCTGCAAAGCTAAGTGCAAGTGCCTCGACAAGTGCCGGCTTTTTCGGAGAGCCAAACTCAAGCTCGCCGTGGTGGGCAAGTATGCAGTGCTTCAGCTCGTTTGCGAGAACTACCGGGAAGCCGTCGATGCTCTTAATCGCATCGCCTACCCACTCTGCACCAATCATGATATGTCCGAGGAGCTGGCCTGCGTCTGTATAGTCATTCTCCGGGAATGTGGAGAGCTCCTTTAATTTTCCGATATCATGGAAAATAGCTGCTGTAAGAAGCAGGTCACGGTTTAAAACCGGATACATTTTTGCAAAATAATCACAGTTCTTCGTCACACCGAGTGTATGCTCCAAAAGACCTCCTACAAAGCCGTGGTGCACGCTCTTTGCGGCTGAATGGAACTTGAAACGGCGCTCAAACTCCTTATTGTCAAAAAAGCTATGTAAGAGCTGTGACAGGTACTGATTCTTTACAGAGCCGATAAAGCCCATGAGTTCCTTATACATGACCTCGACATCCTTATCGCTGACCGGCAGATAATCCGCAGGGTCATATTCTCCCTCGTTCACCTTTCTCGCACGCTTTATGGAACACTGTAAATTGCCCTGAAAGCTTGTGATATCACCGGTTATGGCTATGTAATCCATTGCATCAAATTCCTCAATGCCTACTGAGCCAACATCCCATATCTTGGCATCCAGCGTGCCTGTCTTATCCTGCAGGATAACATTGTCATAAGGCTTTCCGCTTTTGGTCATGGCTGTCTGCTTGCTCTTGCATAAAAAAATCTCATTGATTCTCTCTCCCTCGCGGAGAGTTGAAATATACTTCATATATCCTCCTAATTTCGGCTAATTCATCACTCCGATTTTCACCTGACAGGTAATCTCCGTGTAGCCGTTGCTTCCTTTTCTCTTTACTTTCAGATTGCAGGTATCCTCAGGCTTTTGCTTCATAAGCTGTGTGTTGTACGCGGACACATTCGACACCTCTGTATTGTTTACCGCAACTATCACATCTCCGCTTTGAAGCCCCGAGACAAATGCCGGTGAATCCATGGTAACCTGCTTTATATAAACACCCTTTGGGATGTTATATCTGTTTGCTATTTTTTCTGTAACTGTAGTACAGGTGATGCCTATGTACGGCACATCCGCGCCACTCTCGAGCTTTTCAATGACAGGTGACAGGTCGCTTATGCTGACAGCCGTGAGCGTATTGTTTTCCTCCGCCGGATTGAAATCCTGCAGCGAAAGCCCTATGACCTGACCATCTGTATTAATCAGTATACCGCTCTGCAACTTGTTGCTTGCGATATCTGTGGTGAGCACCGAGTAATTGTTGTCCTGCGCCGACAGCTCATTGGTTGTTGACGTTACAAGACCTGTGAGAATAGCATAGTTTGCCTCAAGTGCAATGACAGATGCTCCTCTTGAAACGATATTTGAATTACCAAGCTCCGCAACCGCTATAGCCCCTGTTGTGGCGTCGTCCAGAAGTGACTTATCCACGGAAATGATTGCTATACCTGTATTGCTGTCATACTTGACCAGCGCAGCATCAGCCATCATGTCGTTTACAAAGGTTACACTAAGCTTATCCGCCTTATCCACTACATTTTTCTCTGTCAGAATGATTAGCTGCTTTCCATTGTCCCTCAGTATCACTCCCACTCCCTGACCCTCGGTCTCATAGGAATTGTTGAAAATATCAGTGGCATCTGTCACACCCGTGACTCCTACTACAAATTTCGAGGCCGAAGCGCCCACGCTGTAGAGCTGGTTCTGCACTGCCTGATAATCTGCGAGTGTAGGCTGATAGGTCTGCAAAGACGGCTCCGAAGAAATGCCGGACTCTGTGCTTTGTGTACCATTTTCACTATATGCATCATTGCTGTCATCTATGCCAGGCTGCTGTGTGGCTATCTGCACATCATTATTATTTTTTCCATCTGAAGCTTTTTTTGATTGTCTGTTGATAACCGGCAGAAATATAGCAAAAACAATGCTTGCAGCCACTGCAAATGCCACTCCGCATAGTGCTGCTGTGCCTGCTTTTTTTGCAAGTCTTTTTTTATTCAGCGGTTTATCCTTTATCTTTTCTCTGATAAATTGCTCCATATTGTCACCCTGATTAGATGTCTTTAGTTACTATCTTACATTATATTCTGAATTATATTGCGTTGCAACCATATTTTTGAGTACGGGCTTGTGGCATGTACCCGCCGGACTGCTGCAAGCCCTTACTTTTTGGCTAGTTTAACAAACTGGTTCGTTAAGTATTAAACTTTATGTTATCATCTTGTAATTATCATTTAATACATATTTATTATGGTTTTTTTGAAGATTTTCAGCTATAATATGATAAGCTATACAGTAAATATGAATTTAATATTCAACTACCGAAATATAAGGATATAGAAATGAATAAAAAAGTTTACAAAACATTGGAATATAACAAAATCCTCACCATGCTAAGCAGCTACGCAGCATGTGATGAGACAAAGAAAAGGTGTCTTTCGCTTGAGCCTATCACCGATTTATACGAAATCAGACATCTGCAGACCACCACTGCCGATGCACTAAGCCGCCTGTATAAGGACAGCGGAGTGTCCTTCGTTGGCATACACAATGTACATGCTTCCCTAAAGAGGCTTGATATCGGCGGAGCACTGAATACGACCGAGCTTCTTCGCATCTGCAGTCTTTTGGAGGTTGCAAAGCGCGTGAAGGCTTATGGCAGAAGCGCCATGGATAATGAGAAACAGGATTCACTCTCCGGTCTGTTTGCAGGGATTGAACCGGTTTCTGCGCTCTGCGACGAGATTAAGAGGTGCATTTTATCTGAGGAAGAGATTGCCGATGATGCGAGTCCTGAGCTTTTTAAGATAAGAAAGAGCATACGCGGCATGAACGACAGAATCCATGCGCAACTCACCAAGCTCATGAACAACAGCACAACGAGGACATATCTGCAAGATGCGGTTGTGACCATGCGCGACGGCAGATATTGTCTGCCTGTAAAGGCTGAGGCAAAGGGCAATGTACCCGGCATGATGCACGACCAGTCATCTACCCTTTTTATCGAGCCGATGGCTGTCGTCAATTTGAATAATGAGCTCAAGGAGCTTTTCATAAAGGAGCAGGAGGAGATTGAAAAAATCCTTGCAGCGCTTAGCGACAAGGTTGCCATGAATGCGGCTGCTTTGGAGCAGGACTATGAGATTCTTTCAGAGCTTGACTTCATTTTTGCAAAGGCAAATCTGGCTAAATCATATAACGGTGTGGCACCGGAGTTCAACACCGAGGGACATATCAATATCAGAAAGGGCCGTCATCCGCTTTTGGATGCTAAAAAGGTGGTCCCTATAGATGTACGGCTCGGCGAGGACTATAAGCAGCTCATCATCACCGGACCAAACACCGGCGGTAAAACTGTTTCACTAAAGACTGTCGGACTTTTGACTCTCATGGGTCAGGCAGGTCTTCACATTCCTGCGGCTGACAGGTCAAAGCTCGCCATCTTTGAAGACGTCTTTGCGGATATAGGCGATGAGCAGAGTATTGAGCAAAGTCTCAGTACCTTCTCGTCTCACATGACCAATATCGTAAAAATTCTTGAAAAAGCTGATGACAGAAGCCTTTGCCTGTTCGATGAGCTCTGCTCGGGAACCGACCCGACAGAGGGTGCGGCACTTGCCATCTCAATTTTAAACAGACTGCACCAGTATGGTGCCATCACCATGGCCACCACACACTACAGTGAGCTGAAGGTGTATGCGCTTTCCACAGACGGAGTGGAAAATGCCTGCTGTGAGTTCAATGTGGAGACTTTAAGCCCTACCTACCGCCTGTTAATCGGTATTCCTGGAAAGAGTAACGCATTTGCAATCTCATCAAAGCTTGGTCTGGACGAAAGCATCATCGAGGATGCAAAAAGCAGAATTAATGATAATGACCTTGATTTTGAGGATCTGATTGCAAGCCTCGAGTCACAGCGACAAACCATCGAAAAGGAACAGCTTGAAATCAACAGCTACAAGGCCGAGATTGAAAAGCTCAAGAAACAGCTCGAAGAGAAAAATGAGCGCATAGACAAGAGCAAGGACAAGATTTTACGCGAGGCAAATGAGGAAGCCTACAAGATACTGCAGGATGCAAAGGAACTTGCCGACAAAACCATCCGCAATTTCAACAAATACGGACAGGGACAGGCTCCTATGAGCCAGATGGAAAAGGAGCGCTCTGCCCTTCGTGACAAGATGAATGACAAGGAAAAGAAGCTGTCAGACATCAAGAAAAACACTGCCAAGGCAAATCACAAGGCGCCTAAGAAGCTGCGCATCGGTGATTCTGTGCTTGTGCTCTCCCTCAATCTGAAGGGAACCGTCCACACTCTGCCAAACGCCAAGGGCGATTTGTATGTGCAGATGGGTATACTGCGCTCGCTGGTTAATATTAATGACCTCGTGCTCTTAAACGACGATGTATCTCCTGCCAAGAAGTACGGCGGCAGCGGAAGCAAGATAAAGATGAGCAAATCGCTGTCAGTTTCATCAGAAATCAACCTGATAGGAAAGACTACGGATGAGGCACTTGCGCTCTTAGATAAATACTTGGACGACGCATATATCGCTCATCTTTCATCAGTGCGCATTGTCCACGGAAAAGGCACCGGTGCACTGCGAAAGGCTGTGCATGGACTTTTGAAGAGGACAAAAACTATTGCGGAATACCATCTCGGTGAGTTTGGTGAGGGCGATGCCGGAGTAACCATCGCAACCTTTAAATAACGACAATGTACTTTTACGGAATATAAATAAATTTTAAGAAGGAGATTAGAAATGGCTGTTAAACAGAAAATACTGATAGTAGACGACGACAACAATATAGCAGAGCTTATATCTCTATATCTGACCAAGGAATGCTATGACACCAAAATCGTAAATGACGGTGAGCAGGCTCTTATCGCGTTCGAGCACTACAAGCCAAACATGCTTCTTTTGGATCTCATGCTTCCGGGCATAGATGGCTATCAGGTATGCCGTGAGATACGTGCAAAGTCCGATGTGCCGATTATCATGCTCTCCGCAAAGGGCGAGGTATTTGACAAGGTTTTAGGCCTGGAGCTTGGCGCCGACGACTATATACTCAAGCCCTTTGACTCAAAAGAGCTTGTGGCAAGAGTCAAGGCCGTGCTCAGACGCTTCCAGCCTGCAAAGCCGGAGGCCTATGCTTCCGTAGATATCAAGTGTGTGGAGTACCCGGGGCTTATTGTAAATCTGTCGAACTACTCTGTCACTTATGACGGACAGCAGATTGATATGCCGCCAAAGGAGCTTGAGCTTTTATATTTTCTTGCCTCATCTCCAAATCAGGTGTTTACAAGAGAGCAGCTTCTGGACAACATATGGGGCTATGAATATGTCGGCGACACACGCACTGTCGATGTGCATGTAAAACGTCTCCGCGAGAAAATCAAGGACAAGCCAACCTGGCGTATCGCAACTGTCTGGGGTATCGGATACAAGTTTGAGGTAAAATAATAATGAAGCACACCATCTACTCTAAGCTGTTAATCAGCTACCTGATTTACGGTGTCATCGCTTTTTTCATTATATGCACCTTTACACAGCATCTCACCACAGACTATATCGAAAAGCAGGAAGCATCCAATCTCTACAGGGAAGCCTCCATCATAGCAGGTGACTATGCCAGTGAATACTTTGGCTCATCCATGTCGCTAAGCGATTTCCAGAATCACATGAAAATCGTAGCCGACTATATGGATGCCGAGGTATGGGTGGTCAGCCCTGACGGTGAGCTGCTCATGGACTCAGATGATCCGTCAATAGGCACTGATACCCAAAATGACAGTTCTAAGCCTGTATTGATAAATGGCTTTGATGTCACCGATTTTGGCAGCGACAACTATATGATTGGAAATTTTTACGGCTCCTTCAAGCATAGGATGCTGTCCGTATTTTCCCCGGTAAATGTCTCGTACCAGAATATCGGCTACATAGTCATTCACAAGACAATGAGCCATATCACGGCAGGTGTAAACGGTTTTATGAATATCTCCTTTTACACTGTAGCGCTCATTTTTGCAGTGGCATTTATTATGCTTGTCACGATGAGCCGCTCCATTTACCGTCCTATCACCAAAATCACAAAGACCGCAAAGAAGTATGCAAAGGGCGATTTCACTGCCCAGATTGATGTACATTCCAATGACGAAATCGGCTATCTGGCAAACACACTAAACTACATGGCAACTGAGCTTGATACGCTTGAGGAGGATCAGCGCAAGTTTGTTTCCAACGTGTCACATGACTTCCGCTCCCCTCTTACCTCGATAAAGGGCTACGTGGAGGCCATGCTGGACGGAACCATTCCTGTTGAGATGCAGGATAAATACTTAAACATCATACTTTTTGAGACCGAGAGGCTTAATAAGCTCACCAAGAGTCTTATTGATCTGAACCAGTTCGGTCATCACGGCATACATCTGGATATTGCTGATTTTGACATCAATACAATGATCCGCACGACAATCCTCACCTTCGAGGGTAAATGCAGTGAGAAGGGCTTAAGCTTTGACCTGCTGCTCACCGGAAAAGAGCTTTTCGTGCGCGGTGATATGGTCAAAATCCAGCAGATTCTTTACAACCTGATAGACAACGCTGTGAAGTTTTCAAATAATGATTCGAGTATCAAGATTGAGACGAGTATCAGAAATGAAAAGGTGTTTATATCAGTAAAGGATCACGGTATCGGTATACCAAAGGACAGCCTTTCAAAGATCTGGGAGCGCTTCTACAAGAGTGATTTATCCCGCGGAAAGGATAAGCGCGGTACGGGACTTGGCCTGTCTATAGTTAAAGAAATTGTGCAGGCACATGGTGAGAATATAAATGTGATAAGTACTGAGGGTGTGGGAACTGAGTTTATATTTACGCTGCCGCTCAGCAAAAAAGAAGGGTGAGGCGCAGGTGGGCGCCTCGCTTTTTAGGTTGTGAAGCTGCCGGCATAGCACACAGTATATTCCTCAGAAAAATGTGAAGTCAGCCGCGGTTGTTTGTCCGGGCAGATTACGGTTTTATTTACATTTTCTTTCTTTTTTACTTTATGGAACTCCGCGGCAGTTCACATTTTTCTGCGGAACACACTGTATGCTCTCCGGCTAATTCAGGTTTACGAGCGAGGCGCTTTGCTACCTTGCATTCTGGCAGTGCCAGACTTATTTCACTGGCGTGAAATTTTGTCCGGCACTTTTTACTTTTTAAATTTAAAGCTCATTTCACTTATGCGAAATGAGCTTTATTTTATATCATATTCTTATGGTTCATATTTGCTGCCGGACGGGTCGGTTACTGTGTAGTCTCCGCCGGATATGTCGGCTGTGGTTTCAAAGTCTGTGATGTCCTGATTTACGGTACCCTCGAACAGGTCATATGTGAAGGTGTAGCCCTGTGCCGATACTGCTTTGACATATATTTTGATATTGCTTGCGGCTGTGACAGGGATTAAGTCTTCGATTTCGACTGTGCCTTCGAGGCTATGGAGCTTACCGTCGTCCTCTTTTGAGGCATCAGAGGTATCATTTTCCGTGTTATTCTTTGAACCATCTTTTTTGGCATCATCCTTCCGGCTTAAGGCGGATGTGATGGAGTCTGTGTCTGCAGAGTCTGCACTGTCTGTGCCGTTTTCTGCCAACAGCTGTCTGATATCGTAATTCTTTAGCTCTGTATCTGAGCTTGCAACTACGAGCTGCACACTGTTAAAGTCAAAGTAATCATTTCCCATGACCGCTACATCTACATCTGTGCCAAGCTTTATGCTGCCATTGTCAAAGGTTGGTTTATCGGCAAGTATGCCGGATGCTACATTTTTGAACACTGATGTCACACCTTCAAACTTATCGAGCACCTCTGTGCTTCTCTTATTTCCGTCAACAAACAGAAATGTCACATTGCCTGCATAGTCCTCAGACAGTGGAAGTGTGGCCTCACCCGTATACTTGATGCCGTCTAGCTCGAGCGGTATCTCGTTTGTACCGAAAAATACACTGGTTTTTGTATCCTCTGTGTACTCCTTTGGCACCACCGAGACAGAGACTGTGTATGTCTTATCGGTAAAGTCTGCACTTTTTAAGGAAATATCCCAGTCTGTTATGAGGCTGGCCTCCTCCTCAAGGGTGGACTTGATATCATCCTGCATGGTCTGCACATCGGAAAGTATCACCGATGTGTTGTCTGAGGTGTATGACATCTGTGTCTCGAGCTTTTTTATCCTGTTATTAAGCAATACTGCCCCCGCAATAAGTGCGGCGAGCAGTATTATGGTAATCGCATTGAAAATATTTTTTTTCAAATTCATATTATAGTGTTATTCCTCATCTTCCTCTGCAGCTATAGCTATTCCAAGCTCCTCAAGCTGCTTTGAATCTACAGTTCCGGGTGCCTCTGACATGAGGTCCGAAGCATCCTTTACCTTAGGGAATGCAATAACCTCCTTGATATTGTCTGTATGCAGCATATGCATGCAGATACGGTCAACACCGAAGGCAAGTCCTGCGTGTGGCGGTACGCCATATGAGAATGCATCAAGCAGGAATCCAAACTGCTCATGTGCACGCTCCTTTGTGAAGCCAAGCACCTCAAACATCTTCTCCTGGATGTCATCCTGATGGATACGCACTGAGCCTCCACCAAGCTCTGTACCATTGAGTACGATATCATATGCCTTTGCACGAACTGCGCCCGGATCTGAGTCTATCTTATCCCAATCCTCCTCCATAGGCATAGTGAATGGATGATGCATTGCCATAAATCTGTTTTCCTCATCAGACCACTCAAGGAGTGGGAACTCTGTTACCCAGAGGAAATTGTACTTGTTCTCATCAATCAGGCCAAGCTCAGCTCCGAGCATGAGACGAAGTGCTCCAAGTACATTCCATACGATTTTATTCTTGTCTGCTGCGAAAAGGAGTAAATCTCCCGGCTTTCCGTTCATCTTTGCAACAAGTGCATCAAGCTCAGCTTCTGTCATAAACTTGGCAAATGATGACTTGTATGTGCCATCCTCATTGATGCACAGATAAGCAAGCCCCTTTGCTCCACAGCCCTTTGCGTGCTCTACAAGCTTGTCAATCTTCTTACGAGGCATCTTTGCCTGTCCCTCTACATTGATACCGCGAACAGAGCCACCGTTTTCAAGAGCTCCTGTGAATACTCCAAAGCCACAGTCCTTTACCACATCTGAAACATCGCAAAGCTCCATACCAAAACGTGTATCAGGCTTGTCAGAACCAAATCTGTCCATAGCCTCCTGCCAAGGCATACGCTTAAACGGAATCTCAACATCCACATTTATGACCTCTTTAAAAAGGTGCTTTAAGAGTCTCTCATTTACCTCGATTACATCATCGATATCTACGAATGAAAGCTCCATATCTGCCTGTGTAAACTCAGGCTGTCTGTCTGCACGCAGATCCTCGTCACGGAAGCATCGTGCAATCTGGAAATATCTGTCATAACCTGAAGCCATCAGAAGCTGCTTAAAGAGCTGTGGTGACTGAGGAAGCGCGTAAAAATGTCCGTGGTGTATACGGCTTGGCACGAGATAGTCTCTGGCGCCCTCCGGTGTAGACTTGCAAAGGATTGGTGTCTCTATCTCCAAAAATCCCTCGTTTGCCATAAAGTCACGCATCACGCGAAGCACATTGCTTCTGAGCATGAGATTTCTCTGGATATCAGGACGGCGAAGATCCAGATAACGGTATTTAAGTCTGATGTCCTCGCTGGTCTTTGAATTCTCCTCAATATGGAATGGAGGTGTCTGTGCCTCTGAAAGCACTCTGATTGATGTAGCGATAACCTCGATATCACCTGTCTTTAAGTTCTCATTGACAGCAGCTGTTCTCTTCTGAACAGTTCCCTCAACTGCGATGACGAACTCACTTCTTAAGGTGCCTGCCTTTTCAAAGCCCTCTGCACCTACATTTTCCTCACCGAATACTATCTGAAGTATTCCGCTTCTGTCTCTTAAATCTACGAAAATGAGACTTCCTAAATTTCTTCTCTTCTGTACCCAGCCCATCACGGTGACCTTCTCACCGATATTGGCATTTGATACTTCTGTACATCTATGGCTTCTATGTAAGCCCTGCATTGATTCTGCCATTTTATGCTCCTTATATTTCTACTATATATTTATTCTAATATCTGTCTGGTACCGCTGCTGCACAGCTAATCTGCTGCTTATCAGATTCCTATCTGTTAAAGAACTCAACAAACTCCTCGTAGCCCTCTTTCATAAGCTGCTCCTTCTGGAATTTCTTGTTCTTGTTCATGCGCACAACAAGCACCTGCTGTCCGTTTGCTCTTGCGTCTTTTGCCTGGTTCATGACATCAACAAGCTTGTCTGCCGGATATTTCTTCTCAACCAGATAAGCCACCTTCTTTGGACTCTCAGGAATCTTGAAGCCGCTCTCCATGAGAAGCAGGATAATTCTCTCAAAACCGATTGAAAAACCACAGGCAGGTACATCATTTCCGGTGAACTTTCCAATCATCTTGTCATATCGTCCGCCACCGCCACAAGCTGCGCCAAGCTCAGGCATTGATATCTCAAAAATAGTTCCTGTATAGTAGCTCATTCCACGAACAAGTGTAGGGTCAAATACGAGCTCAAACTTTGCTCCCTTTGTGGCATTGACAGCAGTAGCTATCTCTGTCATATTTGTAACCACTTCTTCGTCTAAATATTCACCAAGCTTTTCTGAAAGTATATTTACACCCTCAGTGACATCCCTTGTCTGCTCCAAAAGCTTGAACAAATCAAGATATTTGTCAATATTTTCCTGTGGATAGCCATCCTGTGCAAGCTCACTTGCAACGCCTTCCACTCCTATCTTGTCCATCTTATCGAGTGTGATAAATACGCTGTCGTAGTTCTCCTCAGCAAAACCACTGTAAGCAGCCATTGCCTTTAGGATTCTTCTCTCGTTGATTCTTATCTCAAAGTTCTCGAAGCCGAGTCTGCCGATCGTGGTAGTGGTTGCTGTAATCAGCTCTATCTCTGCCAGATTGCTTGGCTCTCCGAGTATATCTATATCACACTGTGTAAACTGTCTGTAGCGGCCTCTCTGAGGTCTGTCTGCTCTCCACACGCTGCCCATCTGAAGTGCCTTAAACGGCGATGGCAGGTTGTTGGCATTGTTTGAATAATATCTTGAAAGTGGCACTGTAAGGTCATAGCGCATTCCAAAGTCTACTACATCCGACTCTTCCTTTGCTGTCTCCAGATTCAGCTTCTCGCCTCTCTTCATTACCTTGAAGATCAGCTTCTCATTTTCTCCGCCCTGCTTGCTTGTGAGATTTGCTATATTCTCCATGCATGGTGTCTCTATCGGTGTAAATCCGAAGCTTCTATATGTATCCTTGATCACGCTTGTCACATAATCACGGATTTCCATCTCTGCAGGTAGTATATCCTTCATGCCGTTGACCGGCTTTTTGCTCAGTGCCATTTGGTTTCCTCCATCTATATTAAAATATTGAATTCATTAGCTATTCTATTATACTTTTCGGTTTTGCAATCGTCAAGGGTTTATGGCAATTATACGGACTGCAAAGATAACGAGCATCTGCTGTGAACGGTTGCAAATGCTAATGCGTATCTACTGTGGTGGATTGCAGATGCCACACGGAGACAAGCCCATGGATTTTGCTTCATCAAGCGTTACCTCTGTGTCACTCTTTTTCAAGGTCCGACAGCCCGCACGGTGATATTTCTTGCCGGTTGCAGTGATATGAACCATCGTCTCGCTGTTTGAAGAATCTGCAGCGCTATTTTCTGCTGCTGAGCTATCTGAGCCTGATGATGCACTTCCTGTGGTGCCATCCAGCCAGCTGTCACCATTCTCATAGTTTATTCCGACTCCGGGCTGCACATTATAGCAATAGACATTAAAAAGTATGCCGCCACCGTTATCCTCAACCGACTTTGCCTCTATGAGAACGCCGTTTGCAACTAGATTGCTGCCCGAAAACATCGGAGTCACTCTGTAGAGTACATGATTGCCTGTATTGTTTACATAATCCGCTACCAGATTCTCAAACGGCAGCATTCCCTCCACATTCAGATATCTCGTACCGGTAATAAGGTTCTTTGGATTGGCATTCTCGCCGGCAAGCTGATAGCCAATAAGATGACATCGATTATATAAATACCTGTCCTTTATCACATCATACTTCACCGTATGCCAGCCTGATGGCTTTATCATGCCTATCTTACCACGCTCCTCAGTCGGCATGATATCCTTGCAGATATTGGCATAAGCCACACCGCATCTGCCAAGTGAATCCAAATCACTGTAATTTTCAAAAGCAGTGGTAGTCATATCGCTGTCCGTAAAAAAAGGCTCATTATTGTTGACAGCCACGTATGCCTTGCCATCATATGCCGGAATCGCATCGAGGGAAACGTAGGAATTGTTGTTTACAAGATCCTCCTGTGGCCCATCCGCTTTATCCTTGCTGCCTAAAGCACCGGAAGAATCCTCACCTGCCACTTCAGCTCCTGCGGCATACCCGGCACCTTCAGTGCCGGATAAATCAGTGGAGGCACAGCCTGTAAAAATTGTAGCAATTGCAAGTAACTCACATAATGCAATTGCTGCTGTTTTCCTTAACTTTAGCCATATGTTCATATAAAATCACTCTTTCTATCAACCGATTGATATTGGATTTTCCCTAATTACAATAAATTAAATGAATACTTAAATTACTAAACCTAATATACTTTTATTTCCTCGCTTCATTTATTATAGCAAACATTTGTTTGTTTTTCAACCCTTGCTGTAAAGCTATACATTTCCGTGTGCACCACGACCGGGCAGAGCTTACGGCCCGAACTCAAAAAAGCCACCCCAGGCATAACACCCGGTGTGGCTTTTAATCATGTATTATGAAATTATGTGAATCACCTAATGTGAATCAGCACTGCTATATTGCAGAACAAATCTACTCGCAAAGCTTAGAAAACTCATCCGCAACAAACTGAACCTTGGTTCCGATAATAACCTGAACAGAATTCTTACCAGGCTTCATAACGCCTGCAACACCTGCAGATTTAATCTTCTTGTCATCAACCTGAGTGATATCCTTAACCTCAAGTCTGAGTCTTGTGATGCAGTTGTCAATGCTTGCAATATTGTCTTTGCCACCGCAGCCCTCAAGAATAGTCTTTGCTACTGCTGTGTAGTCATTGTTAGAAAGCACTGCCTTCTTCTCTGCCTCGACATCATCATCCTCTCTACCAGGGGTCTTAAGATTCCATTTCTTGATAGCGAAATAGAATACAATGTAGAATACGATAAAAGCTGCGATTCCAAGAGGAATGATGAGCCATGTCCTTGCTGCAGCCGGAAGTGAAGATGAGAATAATAAATCCATCGCACCGGCTGAGAATGAGAAGCCTGCTCTAAATCCAAGAGCTACTGTAACCATTGTGAAAATACCATAAAGTAAAGCATAAATCACATAGAGACCAGGAGCAAGGAACATAAATGCAAACTCGAAAGGCTCTGTAACACCACAGATGAATGCACAGATAGCTGCAGAAGCAAGGATACCGATGGCAGCCTTTTTCTTAGCAGGCTTTGCGCACTTAACCATAGCAAGTGCTGCACCAGGAATACCAAACATCATACATGGGAAGAAACCTGACATGTACATTCCGAGGCTCCATGAAACATCCTTTGATGTCTCGCCTGCCCAGAAATGTTTGAGGTCTCCAAGTCCGATAGTATCGAACCAGAATACATTGTTTAATGCGTGGTGTAATCCTGTAGGAATTAACAGACGGTTCAGGAATGCATAGATACCTGCACCGACTACATCAAAACCAACGATTGCTTTACCGATAGCTACAAGAGCACCGAAAAGTAATGGCCATACAAACAGTAATACTACAGATACAAGGATTGAAACAACACCTGCGATAATTGCTACGCAACGCTTGCCACTGAAGAATGACAGCCAGTCAGGAAGCTTTGTATCCTTAAATCTGTTGTAACACAAAGAACCAATAATACCGGCCAAGATACCAATAAATGGGTTTTGAATCTTGTCGAATGCAAGTGTCTTTGTAGCGCTGTCAGCGATAGATGGCATGATTGTGGTAACAAAGCCTGTAGACAGGAGTGTTGTCATCATCAGCCATGAAGCTAAAGCTGCAATACCGCCAGTACCGTCGTTCTTATCCGACATACCGACACCAACGCCGATTACAAAAAGGATGGCCATGTTGTCAATCAAAGCGCCCCCGGCTTTAACTAAAAACAGACCTATTAAATTTCGCGCACCTTCGATATCACCACCTTGCATGGTTGCAGGACATAAAAAATATCCAATACCCATGAGGATACCACAGATAGGAAGCACCGCTACGGGAAGCATTAAAGCTTTACCCAGTTTTTGAAGAAATTTCATAAATTTCCCCTCCTTTACATTATGTATACTAAACTGGAGATACTCCAATAAAGTTCGTTATTATTATATAATTATATTCAAATCTACGCGAGACTTAAAATCTCATCACCGGCGGATACATTCCCCTCTTTGAGCATCTTTATCTCACTATAATCAGCAGTGTTGCCAATTAAAACCGGAGTAATGACATTAAGATCTGCTGCCTTAATCTGCTTCAGGTCAGCCTCCATCAAAAGGTCACCCTTCTTCACCTGATCACCAACGGAAATATGTGATTTAAAAGGATCACCCTTTAGTGTCACTGTATCCAGACCAATGTGCAAAAGCAACTCGACTCCCTGAGTGGTCGTCATGGTAAAAGCATGAAGCGTATCAAATACAGCTGTCACCTCACCATCCGCCGGAGCGTAAAACCTGCCCTCAGAAGGAATCACGGCCACGCCGTCTCCCAATATCTTCTCAGAAAAAGTAGGATCCGGAACCTCTGTAATAGGAACCACTCTGCCGTTGCACGGAGAACAGATCACCTTTCCCTTTGACTTATTCTTAAAAAAACCTAACATGATATCTCCTTTCCGTCGATATACACACTCACAATATCCAAATCATCATTGAGAAGCACAAAATCTGCTCTCTTTCCTGCAGAAATGCTGCCTGCTTCATCATAGATGCCAATCTCCTTAGCCGGATTGGCTGTAGCACACATAATTGCCTCCTCAAGCGGAATACCTGCCTGCCTTACTGTGAAACGCATACAATCCATCAGATTGGTTGCTGAGCCTGCAATTGTCCCATCATGGAGTGTGGCAAGCGGACCTCTGACCGTCACTGCCTGTCCACCGAGTGTATACTCGCCATCCTCAAGCCCTGTGGCTCTCATGCTGTCACTTATTAAAATCATGCGCTTCGCACCAAACATGGCAAATGTTGCCCTGATAACCGACGGGTGAATATGCACACCGTCACAAATGAGCTCTGCATGACACTTTTCTGAATCTCTCACAGCCCCGATAACTCCCGGATTCCTGTGATGAAGCGGTGGCATCGCATTATACAAATGTGTAGCATGGCTTGCACCATGCTCAATAGCCTCTACTGCGGTGTCATAATCAGCCGCTGTGTGTGCTATTGAAACCACAACACTTCCTCTTACCCTGTCTATAAAATCAATCGCGCCCGGCTCCTCCGGAGCAATATCTACAAGCTTTATCAAGCCATTGGCCGCATCCTGAAGCTCACAGAAATAATCATAATCACATCGCATGATATTCTCTGCCGCCTGTGCGCCCTTTTTAGAAGGACTGATAAAAGGTCCCTCCATATTGATACCTACAAGATGTGCACCACCATGATAAGTATAATCACCGGCATTTTTCATGACACTCAAAAGCTCATCCCTTTGAATGGTCATAGTAGCCGGACACACGCTCGTCACTCCGATAGAAGCCTCGTATGCTGTAATCACATCAAGTGCCTCTTTGGTGCCATCACACATATCAGCTCCCTTACATCCATGAAAATGAATATCCACAAGACCCGGTATCATGATAAGACCTGATGCATCTATAATCTCCTGCGGTGCGCTGTCATTAGCCGAGTCCGTGTCAGCTGTTCTCTCCAAAACACTGTCAAAACGGCCATCCTTAACGACAACATCACCTTGCATAAAGCTGCCATCCTCTGTAAATACCCTTGCATTTTTTATTATCATATATATGCACCTTCTCAACTAAAAAACATCTACAGCCTGCTCAGTGCAGCCTCATCCGCTACGAGCGTAACATCATTGTGCAGCTGCAATACAGAAGCCGGCACCTGTGGTGTAATCGGTCCAAAGAAAGCCTTGTGCACAATCTCTGCCTTATCCTCACCACTTGCCACTATAAGAATCTTCTTAGCCTGCATGATGGTCTTAATGCCCATTGTATAAGCCTGTTTCGGAACATCATCAGCCGATGCAAAGAAGCGCTTATTGGCCTCAATAGTAGACTTTGTCAGATTCACACAGTGTACCTGCTTGTCAAAAGACTCGCCCGGCTCATTAAAACCGATATGACCATTGTGCCCGATACCAAGAAGCTGTAAATCAACACCGCCAAGAGACTGAATCAGCTCTGTATAGCGCTTGCACTCCTTCTGTGAATCCGGTTCCATACCGTTTGGCAGGTGAGTATTCTCAACCGGAATATTCACATGATCAAACAAATTCTGATGCATAAAATAATAGTAGCTCTGGTCATTCTCACGGCTTAGTCCCTTGTACTCATCAAGGTTCACCGTCATAACCTCTGAGAAGTCCAAATCCCCCTTCTTGAACCACTCAACGAGCTGCTTATACAAGCCGATAGGTGTAGAGCCTGTAGCCAGTCCCAATACACAATTAGGCTTCATAATCACCTGTGCCGATACGATATTTGCAGCCTTTCTGCTCATATCTGCATAATCCTTAGCATGATATATTCTCATGAAAAATCCCCCCAATTCGCAAAATATAACCAATACTATCTGCACAACCTTCAAATGTGCTGTTCGATTACATATATGCATTTTACCTCGTATAGGACATTTTGTCCAGTACTTTTTGTTATATTTTGCATATTTTATAAAAAAAGTATTAAATTTTAATGCGGTAAAGTGGTAAAATTGCATAAAATTGCATTCTCAAAAACATATGATCTGCTCTGAAAATACACTGACAAGAAGCTGACTAAAGAAAAATCAGAAAAATAATCTTAAAAAATCCGCCATACCATCACGGTATAGCGGATTTTTCATCCAATATTAAATTGCCCCATTTACAGCTGCTGTTTCTGATACTCAAACCAGTATAAAGCATTAAACAGGTTCTTTGTCTTTGCATCAAGGCTGTTGCTTGAATAAGCCCTTGCTATATAATTCAATGGTGAATAAGAAAATCCATCACTGCCATAATAATAGCGTTCATCATATATTATTTTAAAATATGCACTATCAAATAATGTCGCATTATTCAATTCAATATAGTACAGGCCATCCTTCGTTTTAGGTATTATGCGTGTATATGCTTCTGAATTTTCATCTTTTTCAATCCGCAAAGAAAATGAATAATTCGATATATCTCTGTCCGGATCAAGCTTAAAATATAAGCGTGTAACACATTTATCCTGCAACACCAGACTTGCGCCATAATATGTCAAGCCATTTGCGTTATTCAGTTTTTTAATTAGATTATTCCTTACGATAACACTTTGCGGGATATCACTAACCACCTTATCAGAAGCCGACAGGCTGCTGTTTGCCAGATTGTTGGTTTTAAATCCAAAGTACTGCTGCGATGCAGCTCCATAATTGAGCATAGCCTTAACCAACGGCTTATACTTTGCGTATGCTGCATCATTACTTGCTAGAAGAGCCTTTGCATATTTCTCTACAGAGGTGTTTACCGTATCAATCACATTTCTACTGTAATCCAAAAACTCAAGCTTCATTTCCTGCGTGATCTCACCCGAATTAACTCTGACAGATAAGCTATGAATTCCGGCACTATAATCATGTTTTACAGGAAGATAAAATACTTTATCCGGCTGATCTGCATATGATACCCTAACCATATTGCAATCACAATTTACAATTTTAAAGTACATGTTTAATCCTATAGAATTGTCATCTATAAGAGAAAGATTCATTTTTTTATCGGTAATTTGCGGCTTATAAGTATCATCCGGCACGCCCGGTTCCGGTTCATATGGTTCTTCAAACCAAATAGATTCTTTGGCAAGTTCATTTGAATTTTTATCAATCCACTTAAGCCAAGCGCACTCATCTTTCCGCAACGTACGCTCTAAGGTAAATGAACCATCACTGTTTTTACCCTTATAAACCAAGCCTGTATCCTCATCAAGCTCCACATTATAAGTATATTTAGACGATACATCCAGTCCATATGGATTTTCTGAATTATACAAGTATAAGTGAGGTTTAATTATATAAACATTATTAATCTCATTATAATCATCATCATAATTTTTGCTGAGATAATCATAATCAGCCTCATAATAAGCATCCGTCCTTACACTGTTCGTTGTCATAATGTTTCCGATTTCTTTACCATCTTTATCCTTAGCTGTAACCTGCACGGTTATGCTTCCTTCTTTAGAATTCGGATCAATCTTCACCCTAAGCTTATTGCCGGATAATTTCTGTGATGTGGCTGCCACTCCATCTCCGCATGTCAGCTTTACCTCATAATCCTGATCTTCAGTCAATTTCGTATATTTATATGATCCATCAGCATTTGCCTCCTGCAGCTGAAAACTGATATCATAATCATACTCCGCTCCCGGGAATAAATAGTACTGATAACCTTTTGACATGGACACATTTAGTGTCTTTTTATTCTTGTCTATAGTTACAGGAATAATCCTCTTTTGGTATACTTTTTGGGAATTATTATAATAATGATAATTCACTGTAAGGTACGTTGTGCCTATACCGCGGCCGGTATAGTTCCAGACATTTTCGCCCTTCTTAACCGAAACAATATTTGTATTGTTTGACTTTACAGAATCTATCATATATACACAGTTCATACCGTTTGAAAGATGATCCCAAATATACATATAGCCCAATTCTGAGAATGAACGGGTTTCATTTAGTAAACAACCAGCATCCCAGGATGCGATAGCACTATCATTTGAATAAACATGGATTTCATTACTACATACTTCTTTTCCATTAATCAACGACTTAACACATAATATAAGACCGCGAGCATTATCATATAGAATTCTATTTAAAAACTCATCCTTGAAATTAATATATGCTACACCCTTATCTGTATATCTGATGGAATAGTTTGACTGATCAATTTTCACTGATGAATCGCTATTACCTAAAGTATAATATAAATCGAGTGTCAGCCCATCCGGAAGTGTCTTAGGTATCTTCAAGCACATAGTGCCAGCATACACTCCCTCATAATCCAAGTGATCCGTTGAAAACTTTATATAATTATAACTATTTTCCACAGTATATGATTCATCAAATTGGTTATCTCCATATATTGCTTTGATAAAAATCCAGAATACACCCTCTGCTTTGCGCGAAAGAGTAAATGTGCCATCTCCATTATCTACAATAGAAACTGATTCAGAAGAGGAAGACACACTAAATGTAACATCCTTGTTATCAATAGTTGTTGTTCCGTTTTTATCAATCCTAGATAATGTCGGCTTCAATATAACAGGGCTACCCATGAAAACATATTCCGGAACATTGCAGTTTATCTTATACTTTTCATTGTCCAAATATAGTGTATATGATGTTTTTTCTTTCTGATTATTTCCATACATATCAGTGTATGTAACTACGACACCCACTGTTACGCTTTCTGTTAGAGCCTTTGTTGTTTTTATTGTGCATTTAGACGGATCTGAGCTGTCCTGAGTAAGAGTAGCAGCCCCTTTGTAATCTGAGTCAAGAGACCACTCATAGGAAAGAATCGGATGCTCCATTTCCTTAACAGAATCAGCACCATACTCTGCATAGTAAGTATTAATTTTAGCTTTCAAGCTGACACTATCTCCGGGAATGATATCATGATCATACGTATTTTCATCCAGCTTATTTACCTGCACATTTGCATATTCTTCAACAGCCTTTATTTTTATGCTGTAGCAGCCATTATTCGGATCTATATACCCATCCGGCACATCATATCTCAAATTCAATGTAGCAGTACCGACTGAATTCGCCACTATATTAAAACTACTATCCTTGTTTTCTACCGAAAAAGCATTAGGTGTAGCAGGATCATTTACAACATCAGCACTTTTTATTGTCAAATATTCCTGATAGTCTCCTGAAGGATTCGCACCATTATATGCTTTCCAGTATATTATCTGGTCGCTGTAGTAAAATTCATTCTTCAAGTCTCCTACAAGATAAGTTGACTTAAATGACCAAGAATCAACAGAAATATACGGCTGTATATATTTAATATCCTTAGTTATTGAATCCTGCACATTACCATCTGAAGAAACAATGTCCATCTTAATCTTCTTATTGCCAGCCGCACCAAACACTGTAGATAAATCCTTTTGCGGAATTGTCAGATCACCATATCTATTGGAATTCCACGTGGCATAATTCGTGACATCCTTATCTCCAATGTAAAATTTATATTGTTCGTTATCATGTAAATATGCATATACATGAAACAAAAAATCCTGATCTGTGAAAACTACAAAACAGTTTTCTTCACTAGACACATATGGACCCCAGCAGTTTCCAAAACGTGAGCCGGTTCCATACGCAAATACGTTGACCTGGAATAACGTAATCATCATGACACAGGCCAAAAGCATGCTCAATATTCGTTTTCTCATAAATCATCCTCCGTTTTTTAATTCTTATACCAATAGTATTTTTAAATTTTATCATATTTTCCACTAAAAGTATATATAAAATCCCCCACCATCAAGTAAATTTACACAAAAATTTAGGCAGATCGTTGTCTGCCCCAAACCACCCGTTGTTTCATCATTGTTCTTGTTTTCTATCTTTTTTGCAACAAAAACTTTTCTCATAAGTAGCCTCAGAAACAACATAACACACCATATCTTGTGACTGTCTGTCAACTTCCTTTTCTGCATGCATTATTACAAATGCAGAGATAGAGGACATCTCTGTCCTCTATCTCCTAGTGTTATTATTCAATTTTCCAAGCAATTGCTGCAACTGTATTCCTTAAATTTATTAATTCGAAAGGATAATTATAAAACTTATCTATTTTCCGTCATTAAATACTCCATAGCCTTCTGACTATACCAATACATCGCTTTGCTGAGATTTATAAGCTTTGCATTTCCTGAATCCATAGATTTCTTTATATAAATATACGGGCTTGTTGAAACAGACATACTCTGACTGCTGTTTTGCTTATTCGTTATCTGCACCACAAAATTATCATCCAGTTCAGTCGCATTTAAGTCATTAATAGTAATACAAATCACATTTCCGTTTATGGATTTACTAACCTGCTTCTTATAATCTTTAACCGAAATATCATATTTCTTCTCAATCTCTTTAAGAGAAAGACTATTTTTATTTTCAAAATACAGTTTCATTCCTGTATCTGACTTGCATACTAATGAATCTCCATAGTATTTGAAATCATTGTTTTCAAGGTTGCCGCTTTCCATATTGGTTATAGCTTTTTTAATATCCTGTGCCAAAATCGAATCCACTTTTTTTATCTCAACATCCGATAAAGCACTGTTAACTAATGAATCTGTCTTATATCCAAAATATAGCTGTGCCCTTGCCCCATAATTCAGTATAGCTGATGCAATGTCTGCAGCCTTTCCATACTCTTCTTTTTTATCTTTGTTTTGAACTATGGTATTTAGATAATCTTTAACCGAATACTGCGTAAGAGCATATGATTTATCCTTATAATGTAGTGTTGCCGTAACTTTGTCACCAATCTGAGCTACAGGCACTTCACATGTATAAACATAGTGTCCATTCGATGTTTCTCTCTGTTTTACCTTTTGTATTCTATCACCGACTTTAAACTCAATGTACGCATCGGTATCATTTGCAGCTTCTTTTGACAAATCAATATAATATTTCAAATCGAAATTTCCATTGATAACAACCTGATATCCATACACCGTATATAAAGCTTCCTTTATTTCAAAGTTTTTAGAAACCGTACCTGAATATATTCCGGTGCCTTTTATTGTAACGGTAGCTGTACCTGCTTTTACGTTATTTGAATACTCCACCGTATAATCTGTGCCTTGTTGTAACGTAGCATATCCATATTTTACTGTTACATCCGGTTTCTTCTCTTTGCCATCATATATATAGTTGTTATTTGATAAAGTAACATTTGCCGTGCCTAGCTTTATCGTGTCCTCTTTATAAACATTAAACTCCTGAGCTGCTGTTCCGTTTGGCTCCCATAGCTGTACATTTGTACCAGCGTCCGAACCATCATTAGAAACATCTAAACATAATCCAGTAGCATTCTTTGGAATTAAGACCTTTCCATTTTTTCCCAATGTCAAATACCATCTCTGATTACTATCACCTGTATAATCATAGCAATATACGTTAGCTCCTTTTTGATCGCTAAATTTTTCAACATCAAGATATTTTCCATCAAATAGAGACTGTATGATATATGTACCATCTTTCATTCGTCTGAAATGCCATATATCGCTTCCTTCTGCTTCACCCTCTCCACCAACTTCCAAATTAGGATTTTTGTTTACAAGAGTACTCCATGTACTTGCTTTGATTATATTTGCATAAAAATCATCTCCAAAATTAATAAAGTTTGGAATTTTAGACTGTGTATATATACTAAATTCCTGGGCTGCCACTCCCGCCTGAGCCCATATTTGTGCATTTGTTCCTACTGCTGAACCATTATTAGATATATCTAGGCATGATCCTGTTGCGTTTTTAGGAATTAATATTTTTCCACTAGAGCCATTCTTTATATACCATTTTTGGTTATTTTCTCCTGTATAATCACTAAAGCCCACATTCTGACCATTTTTATTTCCACCATCAGAAACATCGAGATATTTTCCATCTTCAAGTGATTTAATTATATATGAGCCATCACTCTGTCTTACGAATTCATAATACTCGTTTGCATTTCCCACTTCCTTACCTATGCAAGCATTTGTATTATCATTAACCACATGGCTCCATGAATCAACTTTAATTATATTAGCTATAAAATTTGTACCTATATCAAGATAATTTACCCTAAAGGTCACAGAGTTCTGCTTACTACTACTATCATTATAAGCCGTTATATAGGCAGTATACTCTCCCTCTCCCAGATTATTTAATGTATACTCCGAGCTTCCTGAAACCTGAGTTGTAACAATTTGTTCCCCCTTATACCAGACTGAAAACCAATATCCTGTTGCATTATCTACACTGTTCCAGGTTAGTGTTGCCGAATTTCCTACCGTATAGCTGTCACTGTTTTTCCAGATGGATGGTGTAGTTGTGACAGGATTTGAATGTGGTTCCGAAAAATTTGGTCTGATAACGCCCCAAAATTTATTATAATTATGTGTTACCTTTTTACACGCACTACCTCTTGGCCAGTTTTGATCCATAGAAACAAAAGAGTGAACATCAGCTGATAAAATAATAGCAACATGTCCATATTGACTCAATTCCTTACCCCAAACTGCAATATCTCCAGGTTGCGGTACAAAATCCGGAGTGTTTTTTATTCTAGTCCATCCATCCGGCAATTTATTGTTGACAAAATCACAACCATTTCCTGTAGCATAACTTGCTTTTCCAAAATAAGCATAATAGTAATGAACCAGATCTACACATTGTGCTCCGTATACCTTATCATAATCAAGAAATTTTCCCTCTTGCGCATATGCCCATTTAACAGCATCTTCACGAGTTCCAGCATCACTCGCCCAAATAGTCTGCGGCATTATCGTAATTATCATAATAAACGATATAATCAATCCCATTATCTTTCTTTGTTTTTCTTTCATAAATAAAATTCTCCTTTCTTGAACACTACTTTTCATACTCTTTTGCAGCCTGTCCATAAGCCCACATTGCTTTACACAGATTCTGCAACCTGCTATCACCAGACTCCAATGCCTTTTTCACATACACATATGGACTCGTCTCCACAATAACTGAACCATCATCAGATACCAGGTTTACTCCATAAACATTACCGAGCTCTGCTGGTTTTATGCCTTTTATCTTTATCCAGAAAATGCTTCCGTCAACACCGGTATCATAATCATGCTTGTTTTTGTCAAGTGTGCTGATATCATATCTACCCTTTATCTGCTTCTCTGTTAGCTTATTCTTATTGTTAAAATACAGCTTTAATGAGTTATCTGATTCACATATAAGTGATGAGCCCATATACTCTAAATCTTTATTGCTAAAAAGCCCCTGCTCACTGTATGTAATAGATTTTATTATATCCTCACTCTTTATCGTTGCAGTATTGTCATCTTTTAATATGGCATTTGCAAGATTAGTTTTGTCCTCACCGAAATATATCTGAGAATAGGCTCCATAGTTCAGCATTGCCTTTACTAGAGGAAGTGCCTTTTTACACTCATTATCAGTATCGGCTTTCTTAATCATTTCATTTGCGTAATCCATAACTGAACATATATAAGTACTGCTTTCTGTTCCATCTGATTTTAAAATTTTAAATGAAAGCTTCCCGGACATCTTTGCTGCAGGTACCATACTGACTATTTTTTTTACCGGTTTGTCCTGATATGTTGTTGTCTCATATGACGAAATCAGCTTCTTAATGGTCTTTCCATCCGAATTTGTAATAATCATCATTGCACCATCATCACTCAGCACATCATCGGATATCTGCATGTAAATATTAAATCCAATATTATCACTCAGACTGAGCGAACTGGCAACAGGTGTCAGCTTTGGTTGTACCGAATCATATTCACATACCACAAATCTGCCAGCTTCATTCTGCACATCATCCCAGTTACCTGATGAATACATCTGAAGATAATTCTGCGAGGTTCCACCATTAGGCTCGTTTGGTTCCCAGTTACTGTATGTAAACGGTTCACCTGTAATCCAAGACCATGTTCCCTCATTTGCTGTATCAGAACCTCCAAGCCATATACTCTGCTGGTAATCGGTTGAAAGGTTACGGCATCTCATGCCATTAACAAATTCATTCTCTTTCTCATCTGAAATAGTAACAAGATGTCCTCCCTTTTTCTCGCAAAAGAGTTTAGCCGACTCCCAGGTCATTGATTCATTATAAAGCTCATATTTATGTCCTTTAAAATACGACGTCTCAACCGGTTTACTCATGTTGTCATCACTATGGCTGACTTTTATCACATCAAACTTTTGTGGTCCCCAGTCGTTTCCCTTATCCCATAGTGCCACATTGTATGGAGCAGTTGACTGCATATCCATTACCCTTGTATTACTGATTAAAGGTTTTATATAAAAAGCATTGTCCATTTCATAAAAATAGAACTGCTGATTCCTGTTGCCTGTATATTCATTATACGAAAGGAAATTGGTCTTATTGGCATCATTTGAATTTTCTACAGCTATATATGAACCATCCAATGTATTCTGAATAACGTAGGCTCCATTTGACTGTCTCATAAATTTCCATATTTGACTGTCATCAGCTGTTGCCGCAGCGCCTGCTACATTACCATTTTGATTTGTTACATATAAATTTGTTCCCTGACATCTGAGCTGTGCATAAAATTCATCTCCCAGTCCGTATGGAATATAATCGCCCATGCCAACCATGTCAAACCTGTATTTCTGCTGTCCAGCATTCCTTAAAAGGTTGTAGCACGCCACATTATATGGCTCTCCTGCTCCCATATCTACGACAAGAGTTTTGGTATTTGCCGGTCGGATATAAAATGCATCATCCATATAATATATATTAAATCTCTGCTTATCCTGTCCCGTAGCACTCCATGCGCGAATATCAGCACCTGCCGGAACATCGCTGTCCCATTCATCATCCATCATGAGTCCATCAAGCTGACTCATGATAGTGTATGAACCATCTGAACACTTATTAAAAAACCATATCTGATCATTATATCCGCTCTCAGGAGCTCCAACGATTTTGCTATCTTTGTTTGTAATATAGCATCCGGTTCCTATATTCTGAATCCTTGCTGAAAATTTATCTCCAAAATTACATTTTTCAACTACAACAAAATATACTCTGTAAGTATCAACATATCCCGCGCTATTTGCAACCGTCATATATGCTGAATACTCTCCTGCTCCAAGCCTATCAGCTGAAATAGTATACGTACTTCCACAACCTTCTGTCACAACACGACCAACACCGGTCTTGTCGATTCCTATCGTATAATTGTCTGCTCCCGATGCCACAGCAGTGAATGATACCGTCTCAGATAAATCAAATAGGTAATGGTCTACCCAGAAGTTGGAGTAGGTTGGGGGATTTGAAGGTGGTTCCGAAAAATTTGGTCTGATAACGCCCCAAAATTTATTATAATTATGTGTTACCTTTTTACACGCACTACCTCTTGGCCAGTTTTGATCCATAGAAACAAAAGAGTGAACATCAGCTGATAAAATAATAGCAACATGTCCATATTGACTCAATTCCTTACCCCAAACTGCAATATCTCCAGGTTGCGGTACAAAATCCGGAGTGTTTTTTATTCTAGTCCATCCATCCGGCAATTTATTGTTGACAAAATCACAACCATTTCCTGTAGCATAACTTGCTTTTCCAAAATAAGCATAATAGTAATGAACCAGATCTACACATTGTGCTCCGTATACCTTATCATAATCAAGAAATTTTCCCTCTTGCGCATATGCCCATTTAACAGCATCTTCACGAGTTCCAGCATCACTCGCCCAAATTGTCTGTGGCATTATCGTAATTATCATAACAAACGATATAATCAATCCCATTATCTTTCTTTGTGTTTCTTTCATAAACCAAAATTTTCCTTCCTATACTATTGTTTTATAATTCTATAGTACTGCTTTTCATCTGTATCTGCAATAATTTTACCACACTAGTAATTATCAAAATACAGTTAACATTAATACAAAAATTATTCTCTTCATAAGCAATTCCTTTCCTCAAAATCATCACTTTCCATAATCCTTCACTGCCTGTCCATACATCCACATGGCCTTGCTCAAATTTTCCAACTTTACATCTTCCGATAACAATGCCTTTTTTATATATACACTCGGACTTATTTCAACGATAACTGAACCATCATCCGATAAAATTCTTACCGAATACATCTCCTCCAGTTCATTTGGTCTTAAATCTTTTACCTTAATCCATAAAATATTGCCATCCGTTCCTACATCAAATCCATGCGTATTCTTGTTTGCCACAGATATATCATATTGATTTTCTATCTGCTTCATCGTAAGTCGGCTCTTATTGACAAAATACAGTTTTAAATCAGTACTAGAATCACACACCAGTGATGAACCTATATATTCAAAATCTTTGTTACTGAACAGCCCATTTTCTTGACCTTGAATAGACTTAATCACTGTATTGCTATCTGTATTTTCTACGATATTTTCAGTTATTTTTTTATTCGCCAGGTCAGCTGTGTCTACCCCGAAGTAAATCTGTGAATATGCTCCATAATTTAATAGAGCCTTGGCAATATTCTTCTGGTTTGCATCAATTGATTTATCAGTACTATTTATAAGCGCATACAAATAATCACTTGTTGAAAATGAAAACATATTAGTCTGAGTATCGTCACTCTTTATTACACTTACCTTGATTTTCTCCGTCAATTTTGCAGGTACTGTATCAAATGTAATTTTCTTTACATTCTCATTATTATAGGTTGTTGACATATAATTTGAAAGAGGCACTTCTATATAAGAATTATCGGCATATGTAAATCTGACTTTTGCCCCATCATCTTCTAATATATCATCTGAAAAGGAAGCATACATGTTAACTCCTATGTTTTCCTTCAATGATACCGAACAGCCTTTTACTGTAAGCAGATTCTCTGGTTCATTTACAGGTATTAAACGCCATTTTTCACTGGCTCCTCCATGTCCAAAATATGTATCTATATTGGCATCATTCACAGCCACTCCGCCGTACACATCCAGATATAATCCATTGCCTTTTGAAACGATATAATAATATCCATCTCCAGCAGGCTTAACAACCCATTTCTGATTATCACTGTTTTTCCAAGGATACTGTTCTACATTCGCACCACTTGACTGTTCTGAATTATAAACATCAAGCGCCATTCCACTGTGTCTTGCGATGATTTTATAATATCCATCACCTTGATATTCAAAATTAAACACCTGGTTCTTATGATTTTCATTTGCATAAAGCAATGCATTAGCACATGCATCTTTTGATGCTTCAGAAATCGAAATAACACTTGAATCGTCCAAAGCAGTACATATCTGGTATTTTCCATCAGCAACAGACTGCTCACCTGCTGGAATCAGTTTCCATTTTTCACTGGTTCCTCCATGTCCCGTATATGTATCAATATTGACATCATTCGACGCTACACCTCCATACACATCCATATACAAACTATTTGATTTTGATATAATGTAAAAATATCCATCACCTGCATCTTTTACTACCCACTGCTGATTATCACCATTATTCCAATAGTACTGCTGAACGTTTGCTCCTGCTTCCATCTTTTCCCAATAAACATCCAGCACCTTTCCGCTATGTTTTGCAGTTATTTTATAATATCCATTTCCCAAATATTCAAAATCAAAATACTGATTATCATGTCTCTCGTTTGCATATAACAATACATTTGCCTCATCATCCGTTGATGCGCCTGAAATAGATATAACAGATGAATTGTCCAAAGCAGAGCATATCTGATATCTACCGTTTGGAATCGTCTGCTCGCCAGAAACATAATTTACCCTAAAGGTCACAGAGCTCTGCTTACTACTACTATCATTATAAGCCGTTATATAG
>OMEI01000244.1_pt1 | contig 35683 bp, 35 predicted proteins | sample 1645381 | NCBI WGS metagenome assembly OMEI01 (sample SAMEA103958119, study PRJEB25191) | human gut metagenome | biome: human-associated habitat [ENVO:00009003]; feature: intestine environment [ENVO:2100002]; material: feces | place: Germany | collected 2013/2015 | reverse complement strand
AGCATTGGCCAAATGTCTGTGCGGCACCGCTGGTGCCTCCTTCATGTGCATAAGCTTTGTAACCGCCAAGTCTGTTTGCCTCCCATCTATGTACAAAAAGAACGTACCGGATTCCGGTACGTTCAATAAAAAAAGAATCTAAGATGCTTTATCTTAAATTCTTTTTGCTACAACGTAAATGTCAACTGTTCATTTCTCTATTTTTTCCGTGAGCTTTTCCAGCTTGACGTTTAATTCTTTCATGAGCTCAACAACATATTCTGCATCACGCATGTCACCGATATTACTGTTAAGCCTGTGTGCTATCTGATTGATGTTCACTCCGATTTTTCTGACCTGATGGTTAAGGTCTTTTAATTCCATGTCTACACGAACGTCTTTTTTTCCGGTCTGTGACAGCACAAGGTTCCTTATATAGGCAGACATGTCCCATCTGCCTCCATATGTGAACCGTGTTTCAGTTTTTTTCATTTTATCAATAAGAGTGTACTCCTCCTGTGTCACCCTGAAGGTTATCTTTCGGTCTTTCATTTTCACTATCCTCTAATCCTGTCAGAAGCTGTATCTTCTCCCTGAAGCTTTCAATATTATCTGCATCAACTTCACCAAGCAGGTCTCTTACTATGTCTCCGATCAGTGAATCATTTTCGCGCTTCAGACGTTCCTCTTCTTTTTTCAGTTCGTCTCTTAATCCCTTGATTTTTTCTTTGTATTTCTGTTCTGATTTCTTTTGTGCCTCTGTCGTTTTTGCAATCTCAAGCTGAAGCTTTTTTATTTTTTCGTTAGTCATTTTTTCCTCCAATAAAAATGAACAGGCGGTGTTGAATCTGCCTGTCCGTTTCTTTTACAATTATATTCTACAACATGCAACTATTAATATCTACCACCACTTACTACCACTATTTTAAGTTGGCAGGTCCGGCAGGTCATCATTCATGTACTCTGCCTGTTTTTGGTATTCCCTGTGACGCCTGTACAGAGTGGCTTTCGAAACACCAAGTGACTCGGCAGCCTGTGTTACGGTCATGCCTGAGTCTATCATCCTGTAGACCTTTTCCATATCTATCCAGGTGCGGCTTTTCTTTTTTCCAAGATTCTTTCTCACTGTCATGTTATCCATCTGCACTTTCCTTCTTTCTCCTTAAGTGCTTTCGTTCCTCCTCCATCCTCCTGTATAGGGTGCGCGATGATACCTTAAGTCTTGACGCTATCTGCCTGTTGGGCAGTCCCTGTCTATACAATATAAGATACTGATCCATGTCAATTTCTTTTCTTGGTCTGTGCGGATATTCCTTTTGTTTTTTTTCGCTCACAAAAACCACCTCCGGCTCACGATTTTTTTCCAGTCTGTTCATATTTTTTACTTGATTTGCCCCTTGATTTTTTCTAGTCAGGCTGTTGGGGTAAGCCTCTGTTTCTGTTATGTGTCAGAATTGTCTCACTATGTTTCAGCATCATTTCACTGACATATCACAGGTGTCTCTTTTATGTTTCAAATGCGTTGAAAATGTATTCCAAATGCGTATAATTACGTTTCTTTTTTATCTCGCATGTTGCATATATGTCTCTCATTTGTTTCAAAATACGTCGTTTATATGCATTTTAAGTCATTTTTCGAGCAGAAACACGCTTTATTACATTCTCAACGTAGACTAATTATTTGCAAGATACGCATTCTGTCCGACAGAATGCATTTCTTGTCAAGGGCACCGCCCCTGATACCCCGGTAAAATATTTTTTTATATCATGACATCACGCTTTTCATCCAGCCATTTAAAAAATCCTGACATGAAATATCATCATCAGCTGAATAAAAATCGCTCCTGTACCTGTAGACTGATTCAATCAGGCTGCTCTGGACTGAAAGTATTTCTTTTTGTTCTTCAGTCAGTGTTCCAATGAATTCATAGAGTTCATTTTTTATCTGCTTTCTTACTTCAATTTCATCAGAGTGTGCAAAAATATTTTCCTTGCTTGTTGCCATCATTGAAAGAAAATATCTCTGAAATTCGTTTGCAATTTTTTCTTCTAACATCATATCTTTTCTCCTGTACTTTACTGTCCGGCTGTTGCATCCTGCGTCTGCCCGGCCTGTGGCTGCGATGTGTCCTGTGTCTGTTCCGCCGACTGTCCGGTCGAAGCATCAGTGGTTTCCGGAAAGACCGCATTGGGATCATCTTCCGGTGAAACATCACGTACATCAGGTGCATTGTCCTGTTCATTCTCCGTGTTACTGCCTGAGCCGTCAGCTTTGATTTTTTTCACTTTAAGATATCCGTCTTCATCAAAATAATATTCTGTATCCGCCTCAGTTTCTTTTATTTTTTCTGTTGCATTTTCTGTCCCTGCCGTGGTTTCCCTGACTTTATTTTTTTCTGCATTATGAGTATGTTTTATAAGCATGACACCCATTACGCATGCAGCTGACACGAGCAGGATAAAAAGCAGGATAAAAAGTGTCCTGCGGATTTTTTCATATGGATTTTTTCGCATTATCTTCACTTCTTTCTCAGTGTAACCGGTGTGATGAATTCTTCAAGCTCGTCTGCATCAAATGCAAGCTCCCTGGTTTTCTTCTCATATCCAAGTTCACTTATGAACCTTGTAATTGACATTCCATACCATTCCTTGAAGCCTAAAAATATAACCGGGAATGCAAGCGGTATTCCGAAATAACATCCGACATTCAGTGCTATGTTGAATTTGAAATATGCAAGTGCTGTTACACCTGCAATGATTAAAAGTGCAGCCGCAACACACAGCACTTCTTTTAATGTATAACCGAACATGAATTCATTTTTATATTCAGTGTCGGGGTCCTTGTTGATTGGTATTGTCATTAAATTATTCCTCCCTTAAAATCCAGCGTGCCGGATTCCGGTACGCTGTCAGTTATTTTCCTGTCCTGCCGCACCAGCCGCTGTATCATCCTGCGGATACTGCGGAGTTCCATAGCCGGCTATCTTTGAATATGTGATTGAATATGTATGCTCTTTTACATGGCTTCCTTTATGGTAAGGTGTGGTGCTGCTTCTTCCGCTGTTGCCTTCTATTGTTGTAAGCTTTTTTGTTTCAGGATTATATCCTGTCACAATTCCTGTATGGCTCATTCCGTTTCCGAAAATAATAATGTCACCTGCCTTTGGCACATATCCGCTTGCTGCATCATGATACAGGTTATTGTTAATATACCATTGCTTTGAAGCTGCGACACTTGCAGTCTTTGGCATGATACCCTTTTCAATAAAGCCACACTTGTCTGCACAGTATGACACGAACATGGCACACCAGTTCGCATCCATCCCATACCAGTTTTTGTACCTGTATCCTCCGACTGTCTTGTCCGCATCATTAAGTTCATTCTGTGCTGCCTCTACTATCTGTGTGCAGACAGTTCCATTGTTATCACCCTGTCCTCCTGATGCATCGACAGCTGCCTGCATTATTACCGTCAGGCTTGTAAGCATAACTGTAATACATATTATGGCTGCCATGAGAAGCATAATTAAATTGTTATTTTCTCCTGCCTGCGAAACACTGTAATCACTGACAGCCGCTGCAGTCTCATGTTTTGCCTGCTGTGTCTGTTCAGCCTGTGTCTGTGCTGTCTGCTGTTGCATTTTCTGTGAAACCTTTACTGCAGCCTGTGCAGCATTTTTTGCTGTATCAACAGCAGCTGTCACCGCAGCTGTCACCCCAAATGTTGCTGTACCGGTCAACGCTCCTGACGTTGTTCTTACAGCCGTACCGGCAGACTTTGCTGCAGTGCCGGCGGCTGTCTGCACATTCTTATTTACCATGGTCTTTGATTTAACAGTCCATATATTTTCTTTTTCTGTTTTATTTCCACGGAGATTCCTGTTTCTTTTAATGATATCAGATGACCACTGTTTCTTAGACAGTTCCTTCTGGTACAGTCTGTTATATCTTTTCTTCTGCCTTCTGCTCAGGGTGCCATATAATGCTCTGCTCTCTTCTGCCAAAACGCTCTGAAGCTCAGGCATTTTTTCTTCTGAAGCATTATTATTTCTGTTTTCTTCATCATACCCGCCGTTAAACTGTACATCAAAATTTTTTTCAGCATTCCCTGTTTTTTTCGCGGCCGATGCAGTAAATCCGCTCACATGTCTTATGACTGTTCCACCTGTTTTTATTGTACGCTCCGTGGTTCTTATTTTTGATTCCTGTGCCGTTATTACACGCATGTCATTTCCCCCGGTTTAAATCACAGATAAAAAGTTTCCTTTGAAATGTCAGCCTCTTCCTGTTTCTTTTTCTTTTCTGCCTGCTTATGGAAATTTGTATCAAATGATGCAAACAGCGGATTGCTCTCACTCATTCTCGCATCCATCAGATATACATTTCCACGCCATACAAGCACTCCGCAGCCTTCAGTATTTTCTTCAAGTGCCTTAAACTCTGTTGGTGAGAATTCCTGAATCTTGGCAAGATTTGCTGCATCAAGCCCACCCTGGTCAAAGAACACCTTGAACGGACAGTTTGAGAACATGTCTCTCAGCGATGGATTTTCAAGCACGTGTGTAATATTCTGGGCTGCAAGCGTAACTATGGCTCCAACCTTACGGTATGTCTCAATTGCATACAGAAGCTGTGCTGCCGTTGTTTCTTTCTCACACAGCACCTGCGCCTCATCCACAATCAGGTGGAGTGCCTGCTTTGTTTCCTGGTTTGTATCAATTCTCATTGAGAGAAAATGCATTATTGTCAGCATGCACGGCTCCCATATCTCCTGGTCAATATTTTTAAGACCGAAGCCTATAAGCCTGCTGTTCATGTCAAGGTTTGTTTCATGTGCAAACATGTCGTATACACCTGTGGTGTAATCCTCAAGTGAGTCGACTATCTCCATAATTATTCTCTTGTCTTCAGTAAACTCAGCAGTATCAATCTGTGCTTTAATTTTTTCCCTGAGCAACGGCAGAGTCGGGTATTTTTTCTTCTTTGCATGTTTTGAGGTCTCGTTAAAATATTCCTCATACATAGTCCTTACTGCACGTCCGACATAGTTCATGTGAATTCTGGTTACAACAATATTTGTCATGATTGAGGCACAGAATGAATTAGAAAAGTTTGTCATCCTTGCAATAAATTTATTCCGGACATTGCTGTCTCCATTCTCCACATAGTCAGGAATCTCATACGGATTCATATAAATTTTGCTCTGAGGTGTAAAATCAAAATACATTCCGCCTCTCAATGAGCGTATGAATTCCATCTGTTCATTATTCGGGTCAAGTATAATCACATCATCATCTGTAAACAGCAGAGGCTGTGCTATCTCTGTTTCCTTAATGAAAAATGATTTGCCGCTTCCAGTATGTCCTACCATAAAGCCATGAGGTGCAGGAAGAAGTTTTCTGTTACCGTATATGAGATGCTTTGTCGTTTTATTGAGTCCGTATACGATTCCGTTGCTGTCATGCACATCTCCTGCATAGAACGGCTGGAAAGCTATAGCTGACGAGGTATATAAAAACCTCATATGATTTACCTGACGTCCACCTATCGGAAGGACAGTGTTTAATGCCTTAAGCTGCCTGTGGTAATATGGTTCAAGCTCATAAGAGCTTCCCTTTGCCTTCTGTTTTAAAATATCCACCCTCTGTGTCAGCTCCTCAAGTGAATCTGCATACACCAGCACCAGAAGCCCGAGAAAAACTCCCTCCTCATCATTCTCATCAAGCTGATCCATGTCATCTTCCAGGCTCGTCTTCTTTTTGGTCAGGCTGTAGCTTGTAGTTGCTCCAAACTGCTTATTATTGTAATTTCTTGTACGCTCCTGGGCTATTACCCTTTCGTTATTTGCATGCGCGTTTTCAAGTCTGTCATGAATTACATTCTTTGGAACACGCTGCATGTCTATCGTAATGTATGTTGGAAAAAGTACATCACTTAAGCTGTGTATTACCTTGTCCTCTGAAAGAGACTGCCCAAACGCGGTTCCCACAAGCACTGATATGTATTGTTTATTGTTTATAACCATGTAGTCGGTATCTGACTGTATTGATGCCGGAAGTATCTGGTTTTTCCATCCGCTGTCATGTGGTGATATTCTTGCAGGAGGCAGGCACTCTTCCCCTGCCCGTAACATTCTCGACAGCAGTACCATTCTCTCTTCTGCAGACATTTTGTATATCCTGCTCCTTAAGTTACGGAAAATATTTGACAGTGTAGTGTCAATCGTTGCAAAGTATGCCTCAGCTTCTTCCAGAGAGTGCGCACGGCATGTCACAGTAAGAATCATTGTCTTTCTGATGTCCCTTGTTCCTTCATCTATCTTCTGGTTAATCCACTTTCCTATTCCTTTTTCTATCACAGGATATTCCTGTCCGTTAATTGGATTGAATATCTCATTCACAAATGAATCCAGGTCTCTCTGTTCGTTTGCAAGTGTAATCTTAAAAGGTCCATCCAGAGATTTAAGCAGTGTCATTATCTCCAGCAGTGTGCTGTCCTTTTTAGCGGTATCCTTATTTACATAATTGATATCCTCGAACACATAGCTCTGATCATACATTGCTTCACCTGTCATTGGCTCAATCTTAAAGTTGCCGTTTTCATATGCCCTGTCAATGCAAAGCCATTCCTTGACGCTCCGAGGCACCTTTACTACCGGCACGCTTAAAGCTCTTCCCTTTTCAAATTCACTATTTGCATCTAATTTTGCCATTATGTTTCCTTTCCTTTAAATCCCAAAAGTCTGTTTCAGGAATGAGTCTGCACCTTTTACTCCTGCAGCTGTCAGCATCATCATGAACATATTTTCAATGCATCCGGTCGGCAGGATTATGTCAGCAAGAATGTTGTCTCCCAAGAAATCATGCAGGTTCAGCTTCGAGACCAGTACCACGAACATCACTATGACAACTATTGAAAATGATTTACTGAGTAATGTTTTAATCCATGCTCCTGCAGCATTCTGTATTCCCGGTCCTCCGGGAATACACGAAACCGCAAGTGGTCCCGTTGCTGCAAGCATGTATAACTGTATAGTTCTGCCAACCATTGTGATAAATATGGTAGCTGCACATACAATCGCTATTATCAGGAAGATTATGCCAATAACCATCAGTACCATAAGCTGTACTTCATTGACCGATGAATCTTCCAGTCCTCTAAAATCACTTTCACCTATTATAACCCCTCCGGTTACGTTGGTTACTGAAAATACCCATTTGCTGAACCATAGTACCGAATTTATTGCAAGGTTGCCGAGCAGTACCTTAATCAGCACATTGACTCCGGTTTCAATCGTCATGCTCTCCCTAAGGTTTCCAACCTGCCTGCATATGCCTATGTAAAAGAAAAGATTCAGCATTGTGGCTGCTATTGCCTGAAAGAACGGAAAAAGAGTACCACTGACATATGCCCATGCTGTAGACGATGCACCTTGAGGTGTGTTTAATCCAAAACCAAGGCTGAATCCCAACATATAATTGTATAGCTTAACTCCAATAGTATATAAAGGTGCAAGGCCGCTTGTAATCCAGTCCATTAAACCACCCCTTACATTATTGCTACCAGTATCTGCGGTGCCATTGCCATTACAAAACCGCCTCCAATACGTTTGAATGCGTTTGCCTGCATTGTACCCTCAGATCCCTGAAAGGCGATGCCCCACTCTGAAATTCCCCAGAGTGTAATTATTGAACCGATGGATGAAACAATTCCACTTACAAGATTCTGCAGCGATGTGAATTTTGCTGTTACAACATTTGCTGCATCCGCTGCGTATACCGGTGACACTTCACCTGCCATAATTACTGTAGTAATAAGCAGTGCAAGCATAACCTGGAAGAAACGTACCGCATCCACGTTCTGTATTCTGTACTTTACCATTTTTATATGCCTCCCTATTTTTTCTTTTTTGCAAGTGCCACAATGCCTACTCCGATAAAGCTCAGCAGGAGCCATGAACCGAAGAATATCATTCCCATAAACTGTGCCATATCCGGCTTAAATTTAGCAAGCAGCGCCGTCAGCAATAATGCAAGCATAAATGCTGCTACAAATGTAACAATGAAACCAACTGGTATTTTCTTCTTTCTGTGCATAATAATTTTCTCCTTTTAAAAAACGCAGAGCCTCACAGCCCTGCGTTAATCATTGTTTGTAGGTAATTGGGTAACCCCCTAGTGTTTCTTCTTTGATACTGCTTTCTTCCTGAAGAATGAACAGATAACTGCCATTACTCCTGCTATTCCTGCAAGCACATACATAACCACTGACATGTAATCACCGGTCTTTGGCTTTGGCGGAGCAATCATTGTAATGGTCTGGGCTGCATCGTTGATGTCATTGTGTGATGCAATGGCATAAGCGCCATCTGCAGTCACAACATCAAGCTGCTCAAATACTACAAGCTGCTTTCCTGTCATGCCTTTTCCATTGAATCTGAATGTCACGTCAACTACGCCCTCGGTGCCTGCCGCTGTAAACTCAGTTACTGCAGTTACTTCCTTTCCGTCAATCACAAGTGCTTTTCCTGTAGCCTTGTCCATGAGCTTTCCTGTCACTCTGTAGGTCTGTCCCTGTACCAGATTCTGGTACGCTACTGAATCTACAATAGTAACGCTGCTGTCAGCTGTTGAGCTGTGATCCTTTCGCTCACCATCGATGGCCGTTGTTCCAATCTTCGGAACATAAAGTGTCTGTGCCTCATCTGTGATATCGGCATGTGTCGCTATGAGATTATTCTCATAGTAGACATCCTCAAACATAACAATTGTTCTTCCTGCAAGAAGGCTCGCATCAAATGTAAATACCACATCCACTTTGCCTGTTGCTTCCTTCGCAACAAACTCTGCCTCTGCCGTAACATTGTTTCCGTTTGCAATAACCGGTGCTCCGTTTGACTTGTCTACTGCAGTTCCGACTACCTTATACTTCTTTCCTGGTACCAGATTCCGGTACGATACAGTATCGACTATCTTTGCACTCTTCTCAGCATAAAACATGCTGGTGCCTGACTTTGCATCCTTTGCTGTAGTCTTAATTTGTGGCACGCAGATGGTCTGGTTCTCATCACTGTAATCTTCATGTACCGCAATGAGTACCTCTTTAACTTCACTATTGTCGGCTGGATTGTTATTTTCATTATCTACCTCGACCTTGTTTGATGTGTTATCTGTTTTATTCTGTGTGTTTTCTGACTCAGATGCCTTCTGTGTATCATCAGGTGTCTTGTCCTTGCTTGATGTATCATCAGGGTTTGCATCAGCATTATCCGCATTTTTCACGAGATAAAGTTTCTCAAACAGCACCATTGTCTTTCCGGCAAATTCCTTTGCACTGAATGTAAACTCAACATCCACAGTGCCGTCTGCTGTTTCAGGTGTGAATTCAGCCTCGGCTGTGATATCCCTGCCGTCATTCTGCAGTGGTTTTTTGCTGTCCTTATCCATTACTGTTCCTGCTACCCTATATGTAAGGCCCGGGATAAGGTTTTTGTATGTTACTGTATCTTTTACTTTTACATCATCCCCTGCATTTGACAGATGAATGCCTGTCACCTCATCAAGAGCCTCTGTTGCAATGGCTGGCACGTAAATGGTCTGTGCCTCGTCATTTATGTCAGCATGTACTCCGATAAGCCTGTTCTCATAACGGATTTCCTCAAACATTACAATGGTCTTTCCGGCTAAATTACTTCCGTCAAAGATGAAATCAACATCCACTTTTCCGTCTGCTGTCTCAGGTGTTATCTCAGCTTCTGAAGTTACTGCTTTTCCGTCTGCATCCTTAATCACCTTTCCGGTTTTCTTATCCATCGCTGTTCCTGTTACCTTATATGTCTTTCCAGGAATGAGATTTGTGTACTCGACAGTATCCGTGATTTTGATATCCTTCTCAGCATATGTGAGCTTTGTCTCTGTCTTTGTGTCTGTTGCTGCTGTCTTTACTGATGGAACATAGATAATCTGTGCTTCATCGGAAATATCAGCATGCACGCCAACGAGCTTATTGTTGTAGTAGATGTTTTCATACATTACAACTGTCTTTCCGGCAAGTGAGCTTCCGTCAAATACAAACTCAACATCGACTGTACCATTTGCTTTTTCTGCCTTAAACGATGCCTTTGCGGTTACATCTTTTCCTGCATCGTCCTTTAATGTCTCGCCTGTTGTCTTGTCTATTGCAGTTCCTGTGACTGTGTATTTCTCACCCGGTACCAGATTCCGGTACGCTACTGTATCAGTGATGTGTATGTCCTTCTCTGCAAGTGTGAGCTTTGTTGCTGTCTTATCATCAATGGCTGTTGTCTTTACAGATGGGATATAAATTGTCTGTCCCTTGTCATTGATATCCTCATGGGCTGCAATCTCTGCTTTTCCATAGAACATCTTTTCAAACACAACCACAGTTGTATCATCAAGACCATTTGTATTGAAATGGAAATCTACTGTTGTTTCTCCGTCAGCTGTATCCGGTGTGAAATCGGCTGATGATGTAACGGCCTTGCCGTTTACTGTCACAGCCTTGCCGGTACGCTGATCCATGAGTGTTCCGGAAATGGTGTATGTCTTGCCCGGTACCAGATTCCGGTACGCTACTGTATCAGTAAGAGTCACATCACTGCCTGCCAGTGACATGTGCGAGTCAGTGTCCTTATCCTTAACACTTGTAAAAATGAGTGGAATGTGGACTGTCTGTGCCTCATCATCAATGTCTGCATGTACTGCAATAAGCTTGTCCGTATAGTAGACATTCTCGAAGAATACCACTGAACGTCCGGCCATGGCTGTTCCATCAAATGTAAACTTCACATCCACACTGCCGTCTGCTGATGCTGCAGTAAACTTAGCTGTCGATACAAGCTCGTTTCCGTCTGCGTCTGTAAGAGGCTCTCCTGTTTCCTTGTCTACGGCTGTTCCCCTGACTGTGTACTCCTTGCCCGGTACCAGATTCCGGTACGCTACTGTATCTGTGACAGAGACTTCCTTCTTTGCCTCGCTCACGTTAATCTTTGAGCTGTCATCTGTTGCAGTAGTCTGTGCTGCTGGAATGTGGATTGTCTGGCCCTCATCATTAATGTCCTTATGCTCTGCAACCTCCACATCCTCAAGTGTAAGTGTCTCATAAACTACAAAGCTCTTTCCTGCAAGTCCTGTTGTGTCAAACTCAAACTTGAGCTTCTTTGTGCCCGATGCACGTCCTGCCGTGAAAGCCATCTCCTGTGTGACAGGCTCTCCGTCAACAAGCAGCTCTTTTCCTGTTTCTTTGTCCATAAGCACACCGCTTAACGTGTATGTCTCACCCTTTAAGAGGTTAGTGTATGTAACTGTATCGGTTATAACAGCCCTGCTGTCTGCAAGTGTAAGGTGATCAGCTGTCTCACTGTCTGTGGCAGTGGTGTGGATTTCAGGGAAATAAATAGTCTGGTCTTTATTCTCCATATCCTCCTCTGTGGCTGCCACGTAATCGCCATATGTGAGCTTCTCGCATACAACTACTGTCTTTCCGCCAAGTGCAGATGAATCAAAGTTAAAGTGCATGTCGAGCACCTTCTTTGTTCCGTCAGATGTAAATGTCTGTGAAGCTGTCACCGGATTACCGTTTACCATGACTGCTTCACCTGTGTCCTTGTCCATGAGTGTGCCGGTAATTGTGTAATCCCTGCCTGCCATGGTGTCCGTGATTGTTACTTTGTCAATGATGTCTGTATCTGCCGATGGCTTGATAATCTGGTACTGTGTCTTTGCATCAGATGCCTGTGTTGTGATAACAGGTGTTGGCTCTGAATGGTTCTCGATTGTACCTATATCAACTGTAACCTTGTCTCTTCTGATAGAGAACTCGCCCTTATAGAGGATTTTTCCCCTGTTGTTGTCACAGGAAAGCTCCTCAAGTGTGTAATCACCATAAGGCATTGCTCCAACCGAGTCATCGACCTTTGCACTGCCATCTGCTGAAGAAAACCACAGTCCGTCATACGCACCGCCGCCGTTTGTGTTCTTTGAGTGTGCGTTCCAGCTGCTCTCTGAGCTGAAATAACCGTTCTCATCAGTTTTGATGATGTGGCTCTCTCCGGTGCCTTTGCAGGTAACCCTGAAAGGAATGTCGCTCATTCTGTTCTGATTGTCTGTGTCAATCTTAGTAAGCTTGAAGTCACCACGCTTGATTTTGTCGCTTACCTTAAAGGTGTTGCCGCCTTTTAACTGGGCAAGATTGCCGTTCTGTGTAATCTGGTCTACATATTTGCCTGTAATTTTGGTTCCGGTTCCGCCAACCTGAAGATATGCCCCTTCAAGGTTGTAGCCTTCAGGAGCTTTTGTCTCTTCGATTGAGATTGTGCCGAGTGGTAATACTACTGTGCCATTTGATACTTTATAAAAATCATCACCTGAAACTTTACAAGTATTATTTAATGCAGCCATATAATTACCACCTGCAGTCTTTAGCGTCTTTATAACCCAAGTACGTGTGGCATTTGCCGGAAGATTGCCTGCATTGTAATAGCCTGCATAATATTTAACAGTAAACTCAGCATTCTCAAGACTCGCTCCGCCCTGTACCTTGTCACCGGTCTCACTGTCTACCTTGTTGATACTTATTCTTACAGGATCGTTTGTAGGTGTATCTGATACACTGAGAGCTGTATTCTGTCCGGCTGTTACAGTAAATGACTGTACCGAACTATCAAGTGCATATCCTGCCGGAGCTGTAAGCTCCTTGTAGTAGTATGTTCCGGCATTCAGTGAAACAGCAGCTGCATTGCCGCCTGCATCCGTTGTCAATGTAGTAACCTGAGCTGAACAGCCTGCATCAGAATAAATTCCGTATACAGCTCCTGCAAGTGAATAACATGAGTTTCCTGATGTGATTCCTGTGTTAGCTGACGTCTTGCTTAATGAAACTGTACCTGTCGGTGTGTATTCATAACCGAGAATGTTCTGGGTTTTTCCTGTTGCAAGAACAAAGATTTTAAATGAATCCGGAACCGGCTGCCATGTAAGTTTAAATCTTGGAGCGTTTTCATTAATAAGTTCTCCGGCCGTATTAAACCCAAGTACATTCTGATATGCCCAGTTTTTAAATGAAGAATTACAACCATGCATAGCTTCGCCACCTTCATAAGAAGCTGCATCTGCAAGGATAATGTGACTTAATGCAATGTACTTGTCATCATCCATTGCACTGCCGTCATACCATGTGGCAGGAAAATTGCCTGCATTAAAGCCCGGTGCTCCCCAGCAGTAATAAGCTATATGTCTTAAATTTTCCGCTGCTGACTCATCGCCAGGAGTCTTCATATAAGTTGCTACATCGTAATGCTTTGTATACGTTCCTGCAGCTGGAGTTTTCTTGGATGGTGTTATACAATATGCATAATTGCCTCCTGCTGACATTTTTCGTGTCTCATAACCTGCATATTTAGCTGACTCATTTGATACTACAAGCTCAATTGAATCATCCGCCGCTTTTACAGGTATGGTACCTGTCCCGGTTAATAATGTTGGCACTGATAATATAACTGCCATGGCCAGTGCCAGCACTCTTTTAAGTTTTTTCATGCTTTATTTTCTCCTTTATTTTGTGCATTAAAAAAGGACCGGCCGTTATGGTCAATCCCTGTACTCTAATGCTTATGGAGGCGCCCGCTGCATGATGTTTGGACGTGATATAAGTTTTTTCATCCTGCCCTCCTGTTAAGCTGTGTTAAATTTTTGGCTTACAATTTGTAACAAAAAAGGAACTGCACGAGACCTCTGTACAATTCCTTTATCATCAATTATATATTACACTACCATGAAAAAGATATCTACTACCACTTACTACCACCCTATTTTGTGGCACCGCATACGCTGCACTTCTCGCCATACACATACTCTGTATATGCCGGCTTGTCCACTACCCATACTTGGGTTGTTTCTGCATCGTGATGAATTGTTCCTACCTGCACTTGTATACAGCTGTAACTTCCATCACAAATATCTCCATGATTTATTACATTCCAATCATCAGTTCCCAAATCTTTTCCGCATTTATTGCAAACATTATGCCAGTCATACTGTGGCTCATCATATGCAGCCTTTACCACCTTTGTCTCATAATGTCCCTCTTCCTTGTGCTGAATGGTATTGGCCACATACTTTACCCATTTATGGGTACACTCCGATTTGCCCTGTGATGTGGTATTTGATGCTGCAGTACTGCTGTCAGCTGCCTTATTTGTTTTGGTGCCTGCATTTGATGCACCTGTACTCTGTGTGCTGTTGTGCTTTACGGCTGTTGAGGTACTATTCTTTGCACTGTTCTTACTGTCTGAACTGTTCTTCTTTACTGTACTGTCAGCGTCTTTACTGTCAGCAGACGAAGATGCAGTAGTATCTGATGTATCTGATTTTGATGTACCGGAACCAGATACCTTTTCATCGTCCTTTACTGTTGCAGCCGTTTCTTCAGACTGTGTATCCCCTGCAGTTTCAGTTGTTCTTTCCGTGCTGTTTTGCGTATCGGATACTGTTGCTTCCTGTGTATCTGATTGTATATTGCTGCTCTTACTTCCGGCTGTTCCGCACGAAGCTGCCGAAAATACAACCGTTATCGCAAGTATTGCTGTTATGATTTTTCTCTTCATGATGTTACCTTCCTTTCTATAAACGTGGAGCTTTTACTGCCTTCTGCGGCTTTTTTACAAGTGTTGTGCCCTGTAAGCAGTTATCCGCTATCCATTCCTTAAGTTTTACGTTATCGTTGCTCTCATAATAATCAACAAGCATCTGCTTAAATGCACCATCATATTTGACCGGGACATTGAATATGCCTCTGCCGTTTTCTATAAGTATCTTATTGGCTGCAAACGAACCGACTCTCTTATTTCCGTCCTTGAACATCTGTGTACGCATAATGTAAAGACCGATAGACAAAGCTCTGTCCGTAATGCACTCTATCCTGTTTAGTTCCTGCAGATCCCGGTATATTGTTTCTACATCCGGTATCTCTGGTCTCCAGTCTGTGCCTGATATCATGACATCATCAACACGGAGCTTTCCAAGATACTGGTAAGGCACGTCAAATCTGGCTGTCAGTTCATGTATTGTTTCAAGAAACACCAAATCTACAGGTTCATCCAGATGATCAAACAGATAATGCCATCCGTCCCTGAGGCAGCATACCTTGCTCATGTCGGTCGGTGTTACTTTATCTACATTTACATTATTAAGAATATCCTGTGTCTCTGCAAAGGTCACTCCTATTCCCTCAAGATTTGCCTGCTTATAGATTGAGTCTACGAGCACTCTCTTTGCACAGAATATATTTTCTTCTTTTGTCATGTTGTATATGTCTTTAATTTCTTTCATCATTTTACCTCTTTTACTGGTTATTAGTGCTTTTATCAGTGAAGTCGAAATACAGTTCATCATCTTCACTTTCAGTATTACCTCCCCAGTGATAACCTCTGTCAAAGGCTTCTTTAAAGATTTTCTGCTGGTCCTCCTGTATTATCTTTGCAGCCTCCTGTCTCATGTGCCATTTAACAACCGGTATAACTATCACAAGTGCTAATCCGATAACTAATGCTGTTGCCTTGATAATCTTATAAAATCTGCCATTATTCCCCATCTTCATCCCTTTTTGCCTCCAGTCTTTTTAATTCTACCATATATGCAAGCATTCTTTTAGTATATACAGGACACTCACGGTCACCGGATATCCAGTGCCTTAAGGTTCCCATTGGAATACCAAATGTCTCCGAAAATTCTTTCTGTGTCATTCCCAGAGATTTTATCAGTTCCTTGAAGGATACTTTTTCTTCCTGTGCAGACAAAACACTCATTTCCCGGTCTGAATATATCATCCAGTCATTCTTTTCATTTCCCATATATATCCTCCCTTCACTTATAAAGTAATCCAATGAGGTGTTTTTGTCAAGTAAAAACGTCCCATTGGATTGTTTTTGTGGGAGTTGCACAACAAAATGCTGCTCTGTAACCGTGATCACAAAGTTATATTTGTGCAATATTTATCTTTTTTCACAATTATATAATACCACTTAATAAATATGCTATCTACCTCCATTTACCTCCACTTACTACCGGTCTTTTGTCGGCCGGAATATCTCTGAACTCCCATAAATGAGACTTTTATGATGATTTTGTAACTTCTAATGCACATCTGCCAAGCAAATAACTTTTACAATTTTATTTAACGTTATTTTTCAAAATCCATATTTATCATAAGCAAAGAAATGAAATTAAAAAAATCATACTCTATGCAGATAAATAGCTGAAAGGAGAAGTAACACTATGTCAGACATAATTTTTAGGATTTTGGCTCATTTGATATTGAAATGTATGATAAGCAAAGTTATCAGAAATATCAAGACATATTTTTTAGGTGATTATGATATCGTCTTAACTGTTGAAGTACACATATGCAATATTACTCTTACATTCCACATTAGACTGTAGCTATGCTACACAAACTCAATCGTAAATTAAGAAGTCTCCTACTTGTTTAATAAATGGCTTGTATTTTCCCTTTTAATTCTTCTTGTTCATTAATGGGACTTGTAAGAGTTTCAGCCGGTTATACGATAACATGCATCATTTAATCCGGAGCGCAGCTCCCGCAAGTCCCATATATGGGAAAAGATAAGAATTAATTCCAGTAAAAGAAAAGGTAAGATATAAGAATGTATATAAAAGCGTTTAAATATATGCCCTTTATGCCTTAAACACTGCATTTGAGCTTATCTGATGCCGGCGTTCTTTTGGACTGGTATATGCCATATATATCTGCATTTATGGACTGGTTTACCGGCATATGACATATATGTCACTTTTTTTAGACTGCTTTAAAAATATATCCATATTTTTGGACTGATATGTTCAGGGCTGCCGTGCCATGCATGTCATCCGGTTTTTCCGGAAATGTTTTTTATTCATTTTTGAAGTATTTTTTGGATTTTATGCGTTTAGAAATGCAAATGTGCATGTTTTTGTGAACGTTTACGAGGCCTGCGTCGTCCGACCCAGGCTGTTTTCCATTTATATTGTTGAATTGAGAAGCAGGCTCTCCAGCTCTCCATAATCATTGTCACGCTGGCTGAAGCTGTTGAATCTGTTCTCCTTTGATTTGCTGTTTGATTTCACAGACTGTGTTTCCGGCACATCTTTTAAGCCTTCCAGAATGGCTTTTAAATGATGATGTACTGTCGGGGCAGACAGAGACCTGTCTCTCCATTTATGTCCGATTATACTGTTATGTATTGCTGCTGAAAGGTATGTTTTTACATCTGCATGCTTTTTGGCAAAGGCTGAAGCGTACTGATACATAAGAAAAACTGTATCATCAAAACCTGTTTTGTCATACTTGATGTTATCTCTGTTTAATTCCATTCTGACTGACTGCTCATTATACATGTCCTGGTCATATCTGTGGCCTTCCTGACCTTTAGCCGGCTTTTTAAAGCATATCCTTGATGTTATGCGGTAAAAACCATCCTTGATTCCTATGCTGAAAAATCCGCATACCTTGGACAGTGAATGTATATAGCCTCTGACTGTTCTGTCAGTTACCCCAAGCGTTTTATCCCAGGCTTCATAAAATGCCCTGACGCCATGCTTGTAGCCTTTTCCTGTCTCAAAGCTTCTCTTTCTGAATTCAAGGGCCAGATACTTCTCTTTTGCTTTCAATGACTTGAACTCGCCTGAACGGAACACCGGGCTTGCCAGGTCAACATATCCCTCATTCCGGTATGTAGCCTCGCTGCTTCCTTTCCATGGATATGCATTATCGTTTACAGTAATATCATAATCACTTGTAGTGCCTGCGTCATTCTGGTTGCGTCTAAAAGTCACAATTCCCTTATCAGCAAGGCCATACAGCGCATTATAAAAAGACTGCTTACATCTGTCATACTCATCGCAGTAGTCTTTGTAGTATGCCCCATACATGGTTCCACTGGCCTCATCAGAATGCTGCACTGCCCATACCAGCAGATCCATTTCGCTGTTGCTTACATTATGAAGTTTTTCAAGTATTCTGTACTTAAGCTTCATCTGTTCCTCTTTGTTACTTCATTTTCTAACTGTTTTTTATAATTCCATTCAGACCTTTTCAGTCTTTCATTATCTGTTACGATTCTTATGTTATTTACGGCATCAGGATATTTTTTGAGCTGTGTACATACCTGCACCCATTCAGTCCATATCCATTTAGGTATAATTCTTACATTCACTTCTTTTTCTCCTCTGAAAGCTGATGTATCCATTTAAGCTGCTCTGCATCATCCTTCTCACGGTCTGTGGAAGCTGCCATACAGCATAACATCATTCCAGTGCCAACCAATATCCCTAAAATAATAATAATAATAAAACTCTCAATTATATAGTGCATTGCTTATCTCCTCCTTTACATATCCTCCTGATTCGACAGCTCTGTGAGCATCGTTAAAAGCTCTTTACGTCTTATTTCCCTGTCTTTTTCAAGTTTAATTATAAGGTCAGACAGGTCTTTCTTTTTTCCACCTTTAGGGCCGGGCAACAGGCTGTTATGTGCAGCTGAGATGCTTTTTTCAGCTATAAGCTCATCCATAAACACCCCCATGTCACTCCGGCTTACCTCGCGGAAAAGAAGAACCATCTTTTTATTAATGTCATTAAGCATTTTTTCGCGGTTAGACAGTATTTTTTTAATTCTGTCTTCTGTAATTATTACACTCATTTATTCACCCTTTTTCTATATGCGCGGCAGATATAAAAATCTGCCGCAAAGGTTTTATGATGGCTGCCATTTCTGGCAGCAAAGATACTTTCTTCATTTGATGCCACGCACAGCCGTGCCGGTTATGGCACGGCCTGCGGAAAGTACCATTATTCTTCCATATCTTCAGTATTCCCAACATCCGGACCTTCTCCGTACTCTCTTGCACATCTTTTTGAATCAGGATAGAGATACATACATGCTCCTCCCGATATCGAACATTCAAATCCGTGATATTCATCTGTTTTTATTGCACACAAACATCCCATATTATTTTTCCTCCTTAGCCAATTTTTCTAATCCTTGTACTATATACTCCTGCCTTCTTAAAACTTTAACCGGAACATCTGCACCGGCCTCTGCACGCTGTCTAATCATTTTAAGCCGCTCTCTTTGTTCTGTAAGGTAAAAAGCCAGGTCATACATAACTTCAAGACTCTTTTTGAATTCCTTTTCATCTTCATCGAATACATTTTCCTCATCCTCCTCTGACATAATTTCCTCGTCTATGTCCATATCAATGTTGTTAAATGCATACTGGCCGGTCATGTCCTGTTCTTCCTCCTGCATCCTTTCATATCTGTCTGAGCCTGTAACACCATCCACAAGGTCAAGGAACTCTGTCCATGACAGTCTGTCTGAGTTACACACTATGATGCCTTTTGGCGAGCAGTCATATGATATTCCTGCCTCACATCCGCCTCTGTATGATTTTGCAAAATGAGACATAAGGTATTCTCTCAGCTCTTTAGATGAATTAAACCGCCGGTCTGCGTCCTTTAAAAACAGATCATAAAAAATTCTGACCTGTCTTGGTTCCGGCTCTCTTTTAGGTTTGGAAGCTTCCTTATGCGCTTCTATCTCCCTCATGGTTGTCTTTCCATCCATTATCAATTCTTCCTGCTTTTCTTCAGGAAGTGAGGCCAGTGCCAGCGCAGCGCTTTTATTTATATGTCCCTTTTCCAGAGCCTCTCTTCCTTTATCACCAAGATTTTTTGAAATATTTACGTAATCGCCAACTGTCGTTTTTCCCATATTCAGAATGCGAGCTATTTTTTCAACTGTCTTACCTCCATGCACATGCTTAAACTCGTCAGGATATTTATCAAGCAGATATTTGATGCGTTCTATTTCATGCAGTTTTTCTGCATCTGTCTTTGGAATGAAACCATTAGTTGCATAAAGCTGGAACTCTGCCTGCACATCATCAACATGCTCTACCTTGCATGGAAGAAACTCAAACTCCTTAAGTCCTTCATGCTCTACCAGATACCTGCAGGCCAGCCTTCTGTGATGGCCTGCAATGATTTCATATGTGTCAGTTCCGCTTTTTCGGACCAGTAAATCCTGAAGAACCCTGCCGGCCGATTTAATCAGTTCTGCAAAAGCAGCTATATCATCCTCTGTTGCACTTTTACGATACTGGTCTGTATTGTCAATGAGCTTGGTGTAATGTATCCATCTGGTCTCACTTCGTGGTCTGTTGTCAGTTTTCTTTACGTCACTGTTAAATACAGCTCCGAATTTAGCCATGGAACTCACCTTCTTTCACGCCTAAAATCTCATTTGCAAGCTCCAGATAATCATCTGCTACCGGATTACTTTTTCTATGTTTTGCTACCGGTTTATAGAGCAACAGGGCATTATCAACTACTGACGAAGCACTTACACATGTTGTAAGAAATGGATAATCATGTCTGCCAACAAGGTCCTCATAAATCTCTCTTTGTGCCCTTCTGTTTGAATTCACCATAGTCGCAAATACTTTCCATACCGGTGAACATACAGGCTCCATTAACTCACCATCCATAACCGGATATATATATCTAAGTCCATTTATCTTTTCATCTACAACTGATAAATTATCACGACAGAATTTATTCAGGCATACCGGAGTAAGTACCAAATCAGCTGCGCAAATACATGTAATGGTCAGCTGCTCAAAGGCAGGTCTTGTATCAATAAGACATATATCATATCTGTCCGCCACGGTATCCAGTGCCTTTTTTATTACATCAATCTGTGATGCATCATCCTCCTCGAGTTCTGTACTTCCCGGTATGATATCAATATTGCCATACCTGGTTCTATAAATGCTTCTCTTTACGTGTGCCGGATTCCGGTACACATCTTTGATTGACCGTTCTGTCTTTCTTGGTAAAAAGAATGGCGTTGCATTTGCCTGTGGATCAGCATCCACAATAAGAATCTTCTTTCCAAGCTGCATAAAAGAATATGCAAGATTTACTGTTGTAGTTGTCTTTCCTACTCCACCTTTTAAGTTGCTGATAGTTATTTTGTACATCATAAAACCTCTTTCCTGCTGTTTCCCAGCTATAAAACCTTTTAATAAACAGTTCTGATCCCCTTGAGTTCATCCGGTAATTGCTCAGGCAGATTATCCAAATCAAGTTCCATCAAAATTTTAAGTCGTTCACTTGACTTGTTGTCTGCTTTCACTGCTATATTTTTTCCATTCACATAATGTCTAGAGAAATTTCCTTCTCCATCGTACCCACACAGAATTTCTTCTTCATGTTCTCTACGATTCTGTATAAGTATCCATGTTCCACAAGCCTGTGACCTTATTGTTATCTTTTCGTTTTCAAGCCACTCACAGCCTTCATATTTTGAATAAACCAGATCTTTTATTTTTGGCAGTTCAATATAACTTACATTCTGCGCACGTCTGAAAAGTTCTTTTTTGCCAATATACTCGTAAATATTCTTTGCCATAAGTGGCTCCTTTCTCTGAAAATCGTAACTGATTTACAGTTTTACTTATTTTTTCTGATTAACTTACTGTCATCAAACCATTTAATACTGCTTCCTGCGAACTCCGTCTTTGGAATATACACACTAGCTGTTGAGGTGAATAATTTGTCGCTTTTTTTAAAGTATGCTGTTGATGTTGTGTTCATTTTGCGTCCTCACTTTCTTATAAATGTTAGTAAATCAACTTTTGGCACATAACACCGTGTTTTATTGCATACCCACTGTGTTTTTTGTTACAATGTGTGTGCGGTGAATGTGTGTGTTTTAACACAGTGCCTATAGCGAATGCCACTTTGTATTACACCCCATTCTTTACAACTAAAAAACGCGGTAGAGTTAATTTCTTAACTCTACCGCGAGCGGTGTAGAATGCATAAGGATTAACTCTTTATGCATTTAATATAATACTTTACGGCAGGAAGGTTTTCACATTTTATTATTCACTTACCATCTCATCACACTTAATCTGCTCGATATGTATGGCAAGGTAGCCTGTCTCATTGTCCAAAAACTCATGATTTAAGTCCTTTCCAAGCTCCTTACATATATCACCTGCCAGTGCGAATGACTCCGGATAATTTTTCTCGATAAACTGATTGAGATCAACCTTTAATTTTTCTCCGGTCGCGGCTCTTGATACCATGTGGCGGATATGGTTCATGAGGCGGTTGTAGGCCATAGTAGTGACATCTATGTGCTTTCCAATCTTTTCCTCTATAAATGTGGCGCATTTTCGAACTGCTGCCGCCATCTCCATGGCATCCGATACCTTTGAATTGTTTAAGGATGTATGAATATGAAGAGTAATGTAGCCGATCTCATCATCAATTATATCAATTTGTTTTTTATCCTTCAGTATATGGCGTATATTCTCAGCTATCTTGTACTCCCTATAAAACATCACACAGATGTCATCGTTTAAAGGATTGCTGATCTGTTCTTTGTTTTCCATACGCTTTACGGCAAATGCTATATGATCTGCCATAGGAAACAATATGCTTCTGTCTATATGACCAAACTCATGCTCTGCATTATCGAGCAGTGTGTTTGCAATCTCAAGATACTCCGGCTCGATGGATTTTACTATGTCCTTTGCCGGACCTCTGTCCCTTGTCTGGGTCAGCTCATACAGTGAATCCTCTTCCGTTGGCTCGACAGACTGTGTAATTTTCTTTCCAAAACCCACACCCTTTCCGACTATAAGATATTCTCTTGCGCTCTTGTCCTTTACCGCAAGCACTGTATTGTGATTTAAGACCTTTGTGATTCTGTACATATCATTCCCCTGACATTTATTAATGTACTCCTGATAATTTATACGAACTATTTATTATTAACATAACCGGACAATTCAATTATCATAAAGTATGAATTACTTCTCGTAGGTGTCAACTGCGTAGAGAGGCTCTCCTGCCTTAATCGGTCCGTCTGTGATGAGACGGATTTTCTGATTATCTTTTAGCTCTGTGCAGATAACAGGAGTTGTAACTGATGGTGCGTTCGCCTTTAAGTAGTCAAGGTCAAGCTTCATGAGCTCATCGCCCTTATTAACATGGCATCCTGCCTCAACCTGTACGTCAAAGCCTTTACCCTCGAGCTTTACTGTATCAATTCCTACATGGATTATCATACCAATTCCTGAGTCGGTTGTAAATCCCAAAGCATGCTTTGTATCAAAAACGAATAAAACAGTTCCATCCTCAGGTGCTACAACTACCCCATCCTCAGGTGTGACTACTGCTCCGTCACCCATCATTTTGCTGGCGAAGGCCTCGTCCGGCGCTGTTGAGAGGTCTGCTGCTATTCCTGTCATAGGGCTTGAGATGATAACTGTACTTGTCGGCTCTTTTACGTCGCCGGCTTCCTTTTCTGCTTTCACATCAGATTCCGGTGCTTTATCTGAAGCTGCATTTTCATTCTTTGCTTCATCTGCGCCTGCTGTATTATTTTCTGCTGCATCATCCTCGAAATGCTCCTCTGTCACGCTCGCAAGATAATCCTCTAAATCTGATTTAATCACTGTTACTCTTGGTCCATAGATAATCTGTACGCCCTGTCCCTTGTGCACGACTCCTGATGCTCCTGTTGATTTAAGAAGCGCATCGTTTACCTTGTCTGGATCAATTACTGTGATACGAAGCCTTGTCGCACAGCAGTCTACATCTGAGATATTGGCTTTGCCGCCGAGACCTCGTGATATAGTCTGCGAGAGCTCGTCTACAGTCGCTTTGTCGTCAGAAGCTTTTGTATCCTTAGCAGCTTTTCTTTCATTTACATCTACCTTGGTGTAGAGCTTTGTCTCTGTATCGTCATCCTCACGGCCCGGAGTCTTGAAATCAAACTTCTTTATAAGGAAGCTGAAAATAAAGTAATACAGTAAGAAATATACTATTCCCACCGGAATCACGAGCATCCAGCTTGTCTTTTCATTTCCCTGCAATATACCAAACAGGAAGAAATCAAGTAATCCTCCTGAGAAAGTAAGTCCTACAGCGATGTTTAAAATATGTGCTATCATGTATGCGCTTCCTGCGAGCACTACCTGTACTGCAAAAAGAGCCGGTGCTACGAAAAGGAATGAGAACTCAAGAGGCTCTGTGATTCCTGTAAACATACATGCAAGTGTTGCAGAAAGTAAAAGGCTTCCTGCCTGTTTTTTCTTTTCCGGCTTTGCACATTTATACATTGCAAGTGCTGCTCCCGGAAGTCCAAAAATCATGAAAATGAACTCTCCCGAGAAATATCTTGTGGCATCGGCACTGAAATGTGCGATATTTGCAGAGTCAGCAAGCTGTGCGAAGAAGATGTTCTGTCCACCCTCAACCATATGTCCTGCAACCTCCATCGTTCCACCGACTGCTGTCTGCCAGAACGGCATGTAAAATACATGGTGCAGTCCGAATGGAATAAGAGCTCTCTTTATAATACCAAAGAGAAGTGTTCCGAAATATCCTGTTCCTGTCACCACTCCGCCGAGTGCATAGATTCCGTTCTGCACTGTCGGCCAGATAAAATACATTAAGATTCCTACAAAAAGATATACCACTGTTGATATGATAGGCACAAATCTTGTTCCACCGAAAAATGACAATGCATTCGGCAGTTCAATCTTGTAGAAACGATTGTGCAGTGCTGCCACTCCAAGTCCTACGATAATTCCGCCAAACACGCCCATCTGCAGTGACTGGATACCGCATACTGATGTGATGGTTCCATCAAGCACATCCTTTGCAATGCTTCCGTCTGCAAGGATTTTTCCGGAAATCTTGAGCATCGCATTGATTGATACATTCATAACAAAGTATGCTATGACTGCTGAAAGTGCTGACACCTCTTTTTCCTTCTTTGCCATTCCGATTGCTACTCCGACCGCAAAAATGAGCGGAAGGTTATCGAATATGGCACTTCCGACCGCATTCATGATTACAAGAAGTGCATGGAGTATAGTCTTATCTCCGAGCAGCCACTGTAAACCATAGGTCTCAATTGTTGTGGTGTTGGTGAATGAGCTTCCTAGTCCTAAAAGCAAGCCTGCTACCGGAAGGATTGCGATTGGAAGCATGAAGCTTCGTCCTACTCTCTGCAGGACACCAAAAATTTTGTCTTTCATGAGCTTTTCCTCCTATAAATGCAGGGTATGTACCGATTTGCACCTATCATTCTTTTTTGCTCCAGCGACAAAAAGGAGGCACTTATCATACACTAACCCTGTTAAAAGTTATGTACGACAAATGCCTCCCTAAAAGTAACACGTCTGCTTAAGTTTATATCACAGAAGCCTTATTATTTCAACACAATTTTCCTTACGAGTTTATTTTTTGTTAATCATGCTGTTTTTATACATGTTTTTTTGTGAATTATGTCTAATGTCTTTTTTCTCCAGACGCCTCCATGTTTCCACTATCATAAAGCATTCTTCCTCTGTTATGCCCTCTGATGAATACACAGCCTTTTGTATGATGCGCATGTACTCGTCCCAGTGGATTCCGCAATAATCCGGTCCGCAGTATTTTTCCTTCAGGTTAGCCAGATAAAGCTCATCTGTCCTGTTTTTTGAAGGATGTCCCAGTCCTTTGTAGATGCGGTTGTTTATCATTATAGCCGCCCTGCTGTAACGGCCTTTTTTCACCCTTTTTGCAAGTCTTGCTTCCCACAAAATATTTCTTCGCCTTTTGATATAAACTATGACGGCTGTAAGTGCAGTCAGAAAAATCACACAAAGTGAGGTTTTTAAAATCACCGGTGGTATATGAAGTCTCGTTTTTGAGTTCTGAGCATCTGTACGTTTATCCGCACCTGACTGTGAACCATAAGCATTCTCACTTCCATCACCTGGCTCATATTGGTTTGAGGCACTGTTTGCTATAGTATCGTTTGCTGTTCCATCATTTTTTACATCTGTATCTTCATTTTCTGCATCTTAATCTGCTGCATCTTCATATGCATTATCTTCATTTACCGCAGCATCATTCATATTCTCAGTATCATCCAAAGCATCACCGACATTCGTTTTCTTTTCTTTGACACCAATATAGTCAAACGGATTCTCACCTGTCACATACTCAAAATATCCCGGTGTCATCTCCACCGGAATCCATCCGAAATCATCCAGATATATTTCAACCCAGGCATGCGACTGCGAATCCTTCACCTCACATATATCCTCATCATTTTCACCGGATTTGAAGCTGTCCTCCTTTGCACAGTATCCGCTTACATAGCGGCATGGAACGCCCATCTGTCTGAGTATCATCGTGCCAGCCGATGCAAAATGCACACAAAAGCCCTGTCTGCTATTTGAGAGAAAATTTTCAACTACATCCTTACCGCCTGTGGAAGGAGGATTTTTGCTGTACTTAAAAGCCTTCGATGTCAGAAACTGCTGCACCAGCTGTGCTGCCGCAATCCTGTTGGCATCATTTTCTCTTATATAGCCTGTGTACATCATATTGCTTGTGAGCTGTCCTGTCCTAAGAAGCAGCTTCGCATCTTTTGCAACAATTCCGTCACCGCCCTGCTTTTCAGTATAGTTTTCCATTACATAATCATTGTATGCCACATAGAAATCATTGTTGACCTCAAGAGGCTGCTCCGGCTCAAGGATAGACATTTCCAGACTACCATCGAAAAAGCCTGGACACGCCGACACCTCGATAGTCTTTGTTCCTTTATCCTTTGTGATAAAAAAGTCTTCGTCAAAATCTATATCACCCTTGGCATCTATACTGTATGGGTCGATACAGTACGGCAAATAGGTGTATTTGGTGGAAAGCTTTTCCATCGTGATTGTATACTTTTCGGTAGCCGGATTGGTCTCATCATCATAATAGCCATCAAGCAGCGTGGCTAATCCGATTGTAGTCTGCCAGGCTGTCATCCTTGAAGCATCATGATACTCTTTTTCCATCCCGGAAAAATCAGACTTTTTAATCCATCTGCCATTTTCATAGGTATCACCGTAGAAGCTTCTCAGATAAATATTAGAAGATGCGCCTGATGATGCTTCTACCGTCATCACTGTTTTTTCACTGTAGCTTGGATAGTGGTTGCTAACCGTACCATCCTGCAAATCAATTCCCACGCTGAAGAATGACTTTACGCTGCCCTCCAAGTCCTTTTGAAAGGCAAGCATCTGCGGCTTTTTATCGGCAAGCGTATCAGCAAGAGGTTTAAATGTAAATACACATATGAAAAGTATTGCTGACACTGCTGCCATATATAAAAAAGACGACGCTATCCCTAAAGCCTCATTTCCCTGTGCACTGCCATTTGCCTCATATCCTGCCTCTGTGCGTGCGTTTCCATCTGCAATAAGACACCATAGTGTACACAGCGTGAGCATAACAACCTCGCTGACACTTGGGCTTTTGCCTATGCACAGCTGTACCACAAGCATAAGCGTTGGAAATAATGTGAGCATGCGTCTTATTTTAATTTGAACCGCCAGTGTCACCAGAAAAAGCATAACTATAAACGATACAAAGCCAACAAATGCCCCCGCATAGGCTTTATCGCCCTTTGGACAGACAAATGAAGTGCCATAGTACACATTTATCAGCTCAAGATACCTGCCCTTTACATACAAAAAGCCGTCTTTTATATGCTCTGCAGCCTGCCAGTTTGCAATAAACACTCCAAGCAAAAATACAAGCAGCAGCCCCGTATTTATCGCATGGCGCACCCATTTTCTTGTGTCAAGCAATGTAAGCCTGTTTATAAAGCCGCTTATCATCGAAAAAATAAACAGCCACACATACACATAATATGGGCATCTCAAATGTGAAACAGTCGTATTCACAACAGACACTGCACACACCGTAAGAAGTACTGCTGCAGCTGCATTGGCAAGTTCAGTAAGCAGGACGCCAAGCACTGTAAATGCATTATTATAATCAGGCTTTATCTCATTTGTATCAGATCTCTGCCATCTGCTTTTCCTAAATGACAATCTCGTTTTTTTCATCCGCTCTGCCAACTATCTCCTCTCCCCTTTTTATCTGAAGTCTTCCGTCCACGCTAAGCAGACACACAAGCTTTTCTGCCCGGTACTTTTCCTCATACAAAAAAAGTGCATCATTTTTTGTATCCGGCTTTATTTTAAGAAAACTGTTCAAAAATATGTAAAAGCCCTCCTCGTCATCCACTCTGGCTCTCACAATATCGTTTATGGCGGTATCATACCACGCCACATAATGAGAGCATTTTTGATCCATAAGCGAAAAGGAAAGTGAGACAAGAAGCTTCATAAAAGCATCCGCCTGTCTGCCTTTCTTTATTCCCCTTAAATCTGCTACTATGGCCACCGCACATGCCTTTGGCAGGCTGTTCTCCTTTACCATCAGCTCATCAGTCCTTGCAGAAAGCTTCCAGTGCACACTCTGCAGCCTGTCACCGTTTTGAAACTCTCTGACATCAAACAGCTCCGACGGATCATATCCCGGTCTTAAATCATCATATATATCAGAATCCCCAAAGAAATTTCTTACTCTGTCCGTTATCCTCACAGGAATCTCATCAATCTGCGGCATCACCTCAACATTTGCATATTTTTTAACTCTTTTCGTGACATAAAAAAGCCTCGAAAAATCATATAGCTTTATCCTTACAAGCTCAAATTCATAATTGCCGCATAGGTTTACGCTGTACAAAAAATCACTGCCTCCTGACAGCCATTTTGTACTTTTTTCGCCGGATAAATTATTTTTCACCGTTACACGGTATTTTACACCATCGAAGCCTGCCTCCTTCAGCCGGCAGGAAAGACTCACCCTGATACTCTCGCCCTGTGTGGCGATAGCTATCGGAATGTTTATAGCTGCCACTGCCCGATGCGCCTTTACAAGCAATGCTATAAATGTCAGCACCATAAACACACACATAAAGCAGCCAAGCAGTGCCAGCGCAGCATTACCGTATATCATCGACATATAAAAAACTATTGCCGCAGTAATTATTCCTATCAAAAAACTAATCACGATTACCTGCCTTTTTCACATAAGTTGTCGGCTGTTTAACAGCCTTTAGTATCTCATCTATCACTGAAAGCTCTGATACGTGTGATACTCTCGCCTTGGTATTCAGCACGATTCTATGCTTTGTCACATCCGCAAATACAGAAACCACATCAGATGGTATGACATAGCTTCGCCCACTCAGATACGCATATGCCTTTGCCATCCTAACACACGCAATCGTACCTCTCGGACTCACTCCCAGCTCAATGTACGGACTTGTCCTTGTCGCATCAACCAGATCCACAATGTACGAGTAAATACTGTCATGGATAAACACCTGCTCAACCTCTCCCTGCATCTCAACAAGTCCCTGTGCATTCATAACAGGCTTTATCGTATACTCATCAGCCTTCACACTTTTGCCCTTTGCGATATCCATCTCAGCCTCATGTGAAGGATATCCCATGCTCATACATATCATAAACCTGTCAAGCTGTGACTCCGGCAACAGCTGTGTACCGGCGCTGCCCTTTGGATTTTGAGTGGCCATTACTATAAACGGCTCCGGGACCTTCCTGCTTATTCCATCCACAGTGACATTTCCTTCCTCCATAACCTCCAGGAGCGCAGACTGTGTTTTGGGACTTGTCCTGTTAATCTCATCTGCCAGAAACAGATTACACATCACGGCACCCTCGCGGTACACAAACTCTCCGGTCTGCTTCTGATACATAGAAAAGCCAAGTATATCAGCAGGCAGCACATCCGGAGTGAACTGTACCCTGTGATTCACAAGCGCCATCGCCCTTGAAAAAGCTACTGCAAGCGTAGTCTTTCCCACTCCCGGCACATCCTCAAGCAGTATATGTCCACCTGCCAAAAAGGCAGCAAATGCCTTGATGATACAATCATCCTTGCCCTTTACTGCCTTTTTTACTTCGTCTATCACTAACTGTGCATTATTCATTTGTCTTATCCCCCGGTTAATCAATTATAACTGCCGATGATCATCTTCATCATCTTATTCATAAATAGCTATATATATTTTACATATTTAGTATCAATATTTCAACTTTTATCCCTTAAATTAAACAATTCTTAAAATTAATCAACTCTGCCGCTACACTGTTCCGGTGATGACAAGTGTGCTCTCACCCGGTGTGACAACCCACGCTCCTGTTGTGCTATCCTGTGTATAGGTTGCAGCCGGAACAGTGATTGCACCTGCCGTGCTCGAAAATGTGCCAGTTGCCTCATTGTAAGTGTAATCTGTAGCTGCAGTCCAGGCTGTGCCGTTTAATGCGGCTGTAAGATTGTTCAAAACCGGAGCAAATGTGTCTGTTATAACCACGCCTGTGGTATTGGTTGCCGCAACGCTTCCGTAGTTTTGAATCCTGAAGGTATAGGTCAGTGTACCGTTTTCCGTCACAGGAACAGGGCTTACTGACTTAGTAATTGCAAGATTTGGTGCAGCCTCGGCATTTACTGTCTCTGCTGCTGTGACCGGAGTGATTCCGGTGCCGCTAACTGTAGCGGTGTTTGTAACTGCAGCCTCTATGCCAAGAGGAGCATACTCATTTAGCGCTGCCTCATAGATGACAGTTGCATTGCCACCTGCAGGGACATTTATGCCTGTTATGCTAAGAGGCGGTCCCTGGGTTACTGCAGGCGCTGCCTGGAGTGTGCCGTTTGTATAGTATTTTGCGGTGTTATTCACATAGGTTAATGGTACAAGAGTGTTGGTGTTAAAGGTATAAGCACCTAGATTGTCAGAAAGTGTCAGACCGTTTATCGCGGTATTTCCGGAGTTTACGATGCTCACCACATAGGTTATTGTATCGTTTTGATTGTAGGTGTTTTTGACTGCTGTTTTCGTAGCAGAAAGCACCTCCAGTATTTCTCCGACTGCTATATTTGAATTGGCTACATTGTTGCCATAACGAAGCTGTGCCTGATTAGTAAATCGTGCCATATATTTTCCATCCTTTCATATATTCAGGTATGGTTTAATATATGACACAAATCTACAAATGCCACAGATTATTTACTGTCCTGTTTATTTTTCTCCACATCAGCCTTTTTGATAAGCTCTAGAAGCTTTTCAAGCTCCTCCTCATCCACGCCGGTGTAGCCTGAAAGCTCACTAAGGCTCGGCTCAAAACCCTTATCGGATTTTAGTTTCTCCACTGCACGGTTTACTAATGAAACCTTTCCTACAACAGTATTCTCGCTCTCATCCTCACCGGTCTGCTCCCTGATACACTCTTTCATAGACTCCTCTATGGCATCCAAAAGCTCTTTTTCCACATCTATCTCATCCCCGCAGCCGCAGAGCTCAGTAAGGCACATGAAAAGTCCCATGTTTCCCTCCTGTACTACGTCCTCAAAGCCCTCTGATGTAACGGCAAGCTTCTTTGCCATGGCAAGCACACTTTTGAGCCAGAAATTTGATATAGTGTGTATCACACTCTCATCACCCGCAAGCAGCTTTTTGTACATATCGTCCTGCTCGGCCTTTGTGTAATCAGGTATCTCTTCAAGCTCCTCAAGATACATCCTAAACATAGGTGAATCCGGGATAAGGCTGTCCTCGTCTATATCAGGCTCAGCTTCATTATCCTGCTTGGCCTTATTATTCTTTCCACCTGCTATGGCATCCATCGAATCTCCTTCTGAGTAAATTACATTGTTCAATGCAGCATTTTCAGACGATTCATCCCCATGTAATTCGTCCTCATGTGATTCATCCTCATAATCGCCTGCACTCTCATTCTCCTGCTCATGTGGTGTGATGAGAAATTCAAATACCATATCCTCCTGCGCTTTATTAAGCTCCATATCCTTAAAATAAGACATGATTTCATCTCTGCCAATAGGCTCCGCTGATGTCCTGATAATCTCAGCCACGCTCTGCACTGTCTCTATAAAGGTATTCTGGTCTAACATATTTTACACTCTCCTGTCTGATTTCCAAAAAATACGTAACTATATCAATCCCTGGATAAAAATAAACAAAATTAAAAGCGGCAGTATGAACTGAAAATACGGTTTAAGCTTCCTTGAAATCTTAAGTCCTGATCCTGTATTTGCCTCATCTATATACTTATCAAAGCCCCAGCCCCACTTTGTCACACAAAAAAGCAGATAAACCAGTGAGCCAATCGGGAGAAGCAGATTGCTTACCATAAAGTCCTCGCTGTCAAGCACATCCCTGCCTCCTATGAGGTGCAGATTACTCCACACATTGTATCCAAGTACACACGGTATACTTGCAATAAGTATTATCACACCATTTATTAGCGCAGCCTTGTTTCTGGACCAGCCAAACATATCAATGGCAAACGACATGATATTCTCAAATACCGCAATAACGGTTGAAAAGCTGGCAAAGGTCATAAACAAGAAGAAAAGACAGCCCCATATGCGGCCTCCCTGCATATTTACAAACACATTTGGCAAAGTGATAAAGATAAGGCTTGGTCCTGCGTCTACCTCCACCCCATAGCTGAAGCAAGCCGGGAAAATGATAAGGCCTGACATTATAGCTACAAATGTATCAAGAGCACATATTTTGGCACCCTCACCTGCAAGAGTGCAGTCCTTTCCCATATAGCTGCCGAATATCTCCATTGCGGCCACACCCAGACTCAGCGTAAAAAACGCCTGATTCATGGCTGCTGTTATTACATTCTTTATTCCAATTTCAGAGACCGCATCCAGATTTGGAACAAGATAGAATTTCACTCCTTCCAAAGCCCCTGAAAGTGTGATACTGTGCACCGCAAGGACAATGATAAGCAAGAGCAGAGCACTCATCATAAATTTACTGATTTTCTCAAGCCCATTCTGCAGACCACGGCTGCACACCAAAAAGCCAAGCACAACCGTAACTATCATCCAGAAAGCCATCTGCTTGGGGTCTGCAAGCATGTTTCCAAATGCAGCTGCCGTGTCATCAGTATTCATGCCTGATGTAAAATCTCCCTTTAGGAATTTAAAGAAATACGCAACCATCCAGCCTGAGACTGTTGTGTAATACATCATGAGCATGTAGCAGCCAAGCATGGCTATCCATCCGTGAATATGCCATTTACTGCCCTCTTTCTCAAGAGCCTTGTAGCTCATCACAGCACTTTTTCTGCTGGCTCGGCCTACAGCAAGCTCCATCGTAAGCACCGGAAGTCCCATGCATACTAGAAATATAAGGTAAAACAGTACAAAAATACCGCCACCGTTTTGACCTGTCACATACGGAAAACGCCATACATTGCCTATGCCTATAGCGCATCCTGCACTTACCAGTATAAATCCCAGACGTGATTTAAATGATTCTCTTTTCATATTTATATATCTCCTATTGTTATTGCGTTACGTTATCACCCTGCTGTGAGCATTGACTATTGCTTTGTGCTTTATTACTCTCTTCAAAAACTCGCAACTCCTTTATTGCCTGTCCACCCATCAGATAGAGAATACCTGTATTGAATATAGTCATAAGGCCGATTCCTACATCTCCGAGATCCCAGACAAATGTGTATGCCGCGATACCGCCTACAAACAGCATAACAAGAGCCAGCACCTTGTACATGGTCTGTGAAATCCAGTTATCCCCAAACAGGTACGCAACATTACTCCTTGCATAAAAAAGTATACCAAGGAAGGTGGAAAAGCTGAATAAAAACAATGTGACTGCTATAAAAATAACTCCAAAATCTCCAAGATGATACCTCATAGCTGACTGTAATAAATCCATGCCCTCTTTCCCTGCCACTATATTCTCCGGTGCAGTGAGCATGATCATTGCCGTACAGCTACAAATCACTATCGTATCTATAAATACACCGAGCGCCTGCGTCAGTCCTGCCTTTACAGGAGTATCGCACTCTGCCGCCGCTGCAGCGCATGGAGCTGAGCCTGAGCCTGCCTCATTTGAAAAAAGACCTCTCTTTACACCGTTCATGAGCACCGCTCCAAAGCCTCCCGCAGCCACCTGCCTGATACCGAAGGCTTCCTCGAATATCCTTGAAAAAACCGATGGCATCATGCCTATATTTTTAATTATGATAAAAATGGTTATGGCAAAATAGCACACCGCCATGATAGGAACAACTATGTCAAGCACCTTTACCGTAGCATTTTTCCTAAGCACTATTACAGCAGCCACTGCCACCAGAATTATTGTAGTATAAATAGGTGGTACGCCAAATGCATTTTCAAAGGATGATGTGACAGAATTGCTGATCACCTGACTTATGCCACACCAGCAGATTAGTCCGGATATAGCAAACAAAACAGCTATAATAACATGTTTTTTCTTTTTACCTGATTTATCCTCAAAGTAATGGTGTATGTAATACGCCGGACCTCCACGATAGCCTGAGTACAATGGATCCGGCTCCTTGTGAAGCTGTGCCAGTGTAGCCTCAACAAAAGCCGTGGATGAACCTATAATGGCTGTTATCCACATCCAGAAAACCGCACCTGCGCCTCCCACTGATATGGCAGCCACAACACCAACCAGATTACCCATGCCCACTCTCGTCGCCGTAGAGACAATGAGTGTCTGGAACGTGGACAGGCTGTCCTTATTTTCCTTTTTACCTGTCAGCGCCTTTATCATGTCCGGAAACATTCTGATTGGTAAAAGTCTTGTCCTTACAGTGAAATAAATTCCTGTCGGAATCAAAAGAATTATGAGCAGTGAGATTCCCACGCTCCCACCGCCGGGCAGTGGAATGTGTATCAGATCTCCCCACAAGAAAGAATAAACTTTTTCAATAAGTGCTACTATCATAGTAAATATCGTCCCCTTAGTTTTCATTGCTTCAACGCATTGAAGATGAAGCCAGTATTACTATGATACAATATGAGCAGGAAACTTTCAATATATTCTGTTTTTTTGTTCTGTTTTTTCTTTCACAAACAGTAATAAATACACTATAAGTCCCTTGCATATGAGATTATAATTTCTTATAATGATATAGTTGAATATTCAAAAGATATACGCCCTGGGGAGATAAATAATGATAAAACTAATAGCAACAGATATAGACGGAACACTTGTAAAGGACGGCTCACTGCTCATAGATCCTGAGTACATGTCTGTCATCGACAGGCTCATAGACAAAGGAATAATATTTGTAGTCTGTTCCGGCAGACAGTTTTCAAGCGAATTTAAGCTGTTTGCTCCGATAAAGCACAAGCTTTTGTATATAACAGACGGAGGAACAGTCGTGCGCACTCCAAAGGAAATCCTAAAAACCTATCCTATGGACGAGGATATATGGAAGGGCATGTGCCGGATGGTCCGCGATGAGCTTCCTGCATGCGATTACTTTGCTGCTACTCCTGATTTCTGCTTTGCAGAGGATGGTGGCAGCCCAGTCTTTCACCTGCTTCGTGATTCATACGGCTTTGAGATGCGTGAGGTTGATGACATCACAAGGCTTGACAGAAATGACATCATCAAATTCACTGTCTTTCATCCCGACAAATGCGAAGAGCTGTGTACACCGGTTTTCATTCCGGCATGGAATAAAAAAGCTCACCTGGCAGCCGCCGGCAAGGAATGGGTAGACTGCAACGCAAAGGGTGTCAGCAAATGGACTGCACTCTCATACCTAATAGACAGATTCGACCTTCTTCCGGACGAAGTATGCTGTTTCGGTGACAATCTGAATGATATTGAGATGCTTCAAAATGCCGGTATAAGCTACGCCGTG
>OMEI01000097.1_pt1 | contig 60992 bp, 60 predicted proteins | sample 1645381 | NCBI WGS metagenome assembly OMEI01 (sample SAMEA103958119, study PRJEB25191) | human gut metagenome | biome: human-associated habitat [ENVO:00009003]; feature: intestine environment [ENVO:2100002]; material: feces | place: Germany | collected 2013/2015 | reverse complement strand
GTACATGGCTGATGGGCAACCGTATAAAAACGGGAGTGGCGTATGTCGTAAAATTGTTGCCCATTGCCATCGAGCTGATTGAAAAATACCGGGGTACGGATGAAAAGAAAGACTCCCCCGAATGTGTCTTTCCGGTAGGCGAATACAATGCCATGCGGCTCAGTCTTGGAATCATAGGCAGGAAATGCAACTGCCGGGTAGAGGTCACCCCGCACATCGGACGCCACACGTTTGCCGTTTTGGCCATACTCAAGGGGATGCCGTTGGAAACCCTTCAGAAAGTGTTGGGGCATAAGTCCATCCTCTCCACGCAGGTTTATGCCGAACTGATTAACCCGAAGGTAGGCGAGGACACCGACAGGATTTGCGAGAAAATCGGTCACGTTTACAAACTTGCCATGTAACACGACAATAAAAAAAGCGTCCGGAAGCCGATAGGCCGAAGGACGCTTTCTTATTACCTACTTGTCTATTTTCTGAACCGTCTGAAATCCCTGTAATTCTTTTTCAACACTTCGTACAGTGCACTCTCCGGATAGAGCAGTTTCCCCCCGATAGTGGTATAAGGTACCAGCCTTTCATCCCTCAGCGTCTGCAACGTCCGTCGTGAGATATGCAGCAGGGCGCACACCTCATCCCCCGTCATGTAATGCTCGTCCGCAACCGTCGGGCGTATCCGTGCCGTAGCCTCTTCCACCGCTTTCCCCGCTTTCTTTATCCATCCGGCCAGTTCCTTGAACTCTTCCGAATCCCTTGTGATAATCTCCGCCATGCCTTACTTCCTTTTGATTGGTCCGTTTTCCAGTATCTCCCGAATATCCGTTTCCCGGTAGAAGAATTTCCCCCCTACGTTCGAGTGGGGGATTAGCCCGTTGTCCCGATAGTTTTGCAGGCACCGTTTCGATATGCCCAGAGCCAGACATACGTCCTGCGCATCCATTCACTTGTCCGGTGCAGGCGGGGCAATCTTTTTCTGGAAGTCGCCCATCTGTACGGCCAGCGTGCTGACCAGCTTTCTCAACTCCTGATACGCGCTTGTTTCAATAATTGTCAGTTCCATACTAAAATTCTTTTTAAGTTTCTGAATATGCGGCAAAGTAAGGCACATTTCCACATCCGGCAAAGCCCCCGGAATCAGAGTCGCCCGTTGGCGTGCATTGTCTCCCTGAACATACAAAATGTTAAAAAAACATCCAAAACATTGCCGTACCGTTCCTTCCGCCTATATTTAGGCAAATCAAAAACCTTCAAAGCCCATGCGTCTGAACTTTACCATACGTGACTGTACCGACAGCAACCGCCCCAAAGTCCATGACTACGTAGCCATGCTGCGCCGAATCCTTACCCAATATCCCCATGCGGAGTTTGTATTCCAGTTTGCCCCCGACGGCATCTTGTCCTTCTACGGTGAATTTCTACCCGATATAAAGGGGATTGCCGCTGAAATGTGCTGGTGCGTCATCGACTGTGATACCGACGGTTATATACAGACTGGCACTGCCTGCCATACCATGATAGGGGTGGAGATCACCTGCCGTCAGACGCGGACCGGCTGGTGAGCCGACAGGATAGAGGAAAAATTTCTGGTAGGCGATGTTCCCGACCATTTCTATCCCCTTGTTCCCGATTTCCGTCCCCCCATCCGTACTTTCGGTTTCCACAGCTATTACCTGCACGATTATTCCCCCGTTTCCCGTCAGGACTTCGCCCACACGCCCGACGAGTTTCAGCGCAGGGTCACCAACCTTGTCTCCAGATTCAAAAGCGGTGAAGCCTCAGATTGCGTGGCCTACTTCATGGCGATAGCCTTTGCACGCACTCCCGAACTCACCAGCCGCCGTGCCGACTTCACCCTTATGATAATCCCCGCATCCACCAACGAAAGGCACGAGCTCCGCTTCAGGAATTTCAGCGTTGAGTTTACCGGCCTGCTGCGCATCGCCAACGGTTACGACGCCATCACCGTTACCCGTGACCGGGAAGAGTACAAGGGACAGCATTACAAGAACAAGACCGACAATCTCCATTTTGACGAAGCCGCCATCCGTGGCCGCCACATCCTGTTGTTCGACGATTTGCTGACTACCGGTGCCGGACTTTCCCAAGTCAACCGCAAACTGCTCGCTTGCGGTGCCCTCTCCGTCACCGGCCTCTTTCTTGCCAAGACCCTGCCTCCCGAAGACGAATATGATTTTCTGCCCGTGGAGGAAGCCCCTGCCACAGAATAAAAGAGAAGGGCCCGTCACCCGCATCCATGCGGCAACGGGCCTTCCATTCCCTTATCTGTTTTCCACATAATCCTACATCTTCATGCCTTTGCTTTTCCGTACAGCCGCCTTCTCCTTCATGTCCGCTTTCTGCCGTATTTCCGGAAAGTGCTCCTTCAACAGTTTCCCTGCCAGTTTCTTCGCCCTCTCCTGCATCTCATCATACACGTCCCATCTGTTCCGGCCCAGCTGCTTGCTTTCTATCTTTTCAAATTTTTCATGGAAACTGAACTCATCGGGGTATTCATCCACCACTCCGTCTCTCGGATAGCCCTTGTCCACGATATACAGCAGTGTCATCCGGTCATAATTATACGGGCTCCGCGTCAGTCCCAGTCCCTTGTCCGCATCAGTCAGCCTGTAATAGTTCTCCCATGTGGGGGTAAGGTCATAGGTCTCACTGTCCGTTGCGTTTTTCAGTACCGACCTGTCCTGATACGCCCGCCTTATCGTTTCCTCGTCTCCCCACCAGCCGAAACGGTCATGGCAACGGTTCACTTTCCCTTCCATCAGCGAGGGCCATCCCCTCAGTTCATGGATTGCCAGGGATTTCACCGCAAACTCCGGGGCAAAGAAGTCATTCTCTATGTATTTATACATGTAATCACTATATTGTATCTCTCCGACTATGTCCCTGCTGAACAGCAGCACCCCCTTGTCCGTCTCAACGCCCGTATAATACGTGTTCCCATGTTTCAAATCATCCAGCATCTCCGCCATCACTTCGGGTGGTGCGGACTTTATCTCCCGCCACATCTCCGGCGTAAGCCGCCGGGTATAGTTCTCGTCCCTTGACAGCGGGTCCATGTCCTTTCACAGGCAATACACCACTTCCGACAGACGCAGGTATCTATGCAGCTTGATACCATGTCCGTCCATCGCCTTTTCCAGCCTTTGCAGATAATCATCATTGTTCCCTTCCCGCAAACGCGGTACAATCCCCATATCAGGCACGTTATAGTACATCATGTCCATAACGGGCATTTCCGTTTCCTTCAGTGCCTTTTCCACATCTTCCAGCATAAACTCCAGAAAGCCTTCCTCGCCCGTACCTTTCATGCTGACATGCACCGGCTTGAAATGTCCGTCCACTGTGACATACACACTGCCGCCGTTCATATTCTCTTTTTCCATCCGCCAAAAATTTAAATGTTCATTCCTTGTCCTTTTCCCTTTGCCGGAATCCGCACCCTCATTTCCACATTCGGGAACCGCACGTTGTCCGGCCTTGCCACCAGTGACGAGACTATCCGCTCCTGCTCTCCCGTCAGCGGTACGGGCTGCCGTTGCAGGTTTCTCAGCCTGTTGAAGTTCCTCAGCGTAGGTGCCATGTCGCAACATGCCACACAAATCCCGTATCTCACCATATCCGAAGAAACCGTCTGTCCATCACCGATTTTAGCCCGGTATGCGGCATCCAGCGGAGCCACTTCATAAAACCTCAGACTTCTGGGTTTCCGCTTGCCGTCAAAAAAACGTTCGGCCAGCCCGCTCAGAAACGCATCCAGCATCCTGTCCCCGCCGTCCGTCTTGTCAAACAGCAATACCTTCCCCCCGTATTCCACCGCCATGCAGGTGGGGAAAGCCGCCAGCCCGCTGCGTATCACATCCCCGTCCATTCCGAAACGGTGTCCCAGGCGCCTGTAATCCTCGTTTTCCAGCAAGGCCGTATGTTCCGCCGATGATGACAGATGCTCAATCCCCCTTTCCTCGCAGAATGCCGCATCCCGGAGCCTCACCACTCCCGACGGATGTATCCTTTCCCGTACCAGCACCGGACAGAGCCGTTCCAGATAATCCGTATTGTCCGTACCGAGTATGGGAGGAATCATGCCTTTGTCCTTAAAATCGAAACGGAACATTCAGTGGTCGGGAACAAATCTCCGTCCTACCGTATGAAACCTCACGTTGTTGCCGATGTAACGGGAAAATCCCTCTTCCCCCTGCCCGCGCATACTCAGATACACGGGTTTGTAGAAAGCGTCCAGTGTCATGTACAGGCTGCCGCTTTCCACCGCCTGCATTTTCCTTTCTTCCATAAATTCTATAGGATTAATTGTTTCTTCTCTTTCTTCTGCGGAGCAATGGGGGCGACGTGCCTCGCCTGCCGTTGTCTGTCAGAAGGCTTTTGTCCCGGTGTTTCCTGCCTGCGGTATGTCTCCGGTGACTTGCCGGTCTTCACCTCTTCCAAATGCGGACGCGACATCGGATGTGACGTTTCCATCCTTTCAGTCCGGCTTATCCGTGCGCCCAGCCTGAACTCCCCGTCCGTAATATGGAACTCCGATTGCAGCAAGTCCGCCGCCATCTCCCTTGCCTCTTTCTGCAAGGCCGCATAGCCGAAGTCGTGTGCCGATAGAGGCGCGTTCATCCGTGCCTTCATGCTGTCTTCCAGCTTCTCCGCCAGTTCCCTGAACTCATACTCATAGCTGAAAGGATGCACCTTGTCTGCCGCAACAATCCCGGCGTACCCATTTTCCGAAATGTACAGCAATGCCGCCGCGTCATAGTTCCGGGGCGAGATGCCCAGCCCGAACTCCCTTGTCAGCCGGTCAAAATTATGGAAATCGGGCCGCAGGTCGAACTTCTCCCTGCACACACCGCTGTCCAGTACGCTTCTGTCCGCGAACTTGTCGGGAGCAAAACTCACCACCGACCTGCGCAATTGTGCGTCCGTACTCCGCAAATCCGCTTTGGACAGCTTTTCGATGCAGTTGTCCGCCAGCTCCGCCACCCGTTTGGTGGGCAGATCCATTTCGTATATCCGCAGAGTTTCGGGTACTTTGGCCACGTTGAAGAAGCCGTCGGCCAGATGTTGCAGATAGCTGTTGCGTGCCTTCATTCCTTTCGGGGTGTCCGAGAACAGCATCACTCCCTCTTCGGTGGCCACTGCATACACCCGGTTTCCCGTTTCGGAAAATTCCGTTGCCGCAGCTTTCCGTCTGTCCGGTTTCCGGGCAATGCGGTTCCAAATATTATTAAGGATTGACATAGCCTTGTTTTTTTAGATGTGAATAACCGGCGCAAAGAAAGCCGTTCGCCCGCCAATCCGCAATACCGCGCACATGCAAGTCGTCCATTGGCGGCTGTTGGCGTGTGGCCCTTACGCCAGCCGTGCGTCCAGCATCCGGTTGTAGCTCCTGCGCAGGGAGTCGATGAACGGGGTGGTGTCCGTACAACGGTCAAAGACCTTGCCGCGCTTGGTGTACAGCGCATTGATTTTCAGATGGAACACTTCCTCGAAGACGCGGATGACATCCACTATTTTCAATTCCCGGCCTTCCGTCGTACCTACCGCACCGGCTGCCATCAGTGCGGCTACCAGTTCAATCAGATCGCTGTCCGTACCGTTCCATGTCAGTGTGACGGAAGTTCTCTTCCCGTTTCCATGTACCGTCTCAGCCTTGAATCCGGCGGACATGCCGCCATGACGGAGCATCTCCTTCAGCATTTCCGCTTCCGCATCCAGCAGCGCCAGTGTCTTGCCGATGAACACGTCATAAAGAATGTGGCGGCAGCCTGCCGCCATTCCGTCGCAGGCCTGCCGCATGAAGGTCAGTTCTATTTTCGTATAATTCAGCCGCCGTAGTTGTCCCACGAGGTCGCCTTCCGGTGAAAGTGCGGCAAGGCGGTCCACAAAGTCGTCATAGGCGGCAGGCAATTCACCAGCCGCAGGTCCGGCACCGTTTATATAAGAGGCAAACAAATCGAAAAGGGAGGTTTCCACCAATGTCTTCATCGTATCATATTTTTAGGTTTTACAATTCAGTGCTCCATTCATCCTGCCGGAATAGGAACAAAGGCTATGCCTGAAGAGAGATATTCATAAAATACTTATAATAAGCCATATAAAAAGTCTCCAAAACGGTGTGTACAGGAAAACATTGTGTACCGGACATGATGTGTCCAAATTTCGGACATATTCTAATCCAGACGGTACTTCTTCAGTTTCAGGTAAAGCGTGCTCCGGCTGATACCCAGCAGTCTAGCTGCCGCCTTTTTGTCATTGCCCGTCGCCCCCAATGCCTTCAGAATAGTTGCCCGTTCCGCCCGTTCGTCATTAAGTGAATACACTTCCGGTTGTCTGTCTTTACCGGGCAGGCCTATTTCCGTGGCGGTTATCCAGCCGTCTTTCGCCAGCAGGGTCGCCCGCCTGACAACCGTTCTCAGCTCCCGTATGTTTCCCGGCCACGGATAAGCCTTCAGCCGTTTCTGTGCCTCGCGATCAAAGCCTTTCACGTTCCTTTCCAGCTCCCGGTTGGCGGCATCCAGCATGAACTCCGCCAACGGTATAATGTCTTCGGGACACTCTGCCAGCAGTGGTACATGCAGCGGAAACTCGTTCAGACGGTGGAACAGGTCTTCCCTGAACCGTCCTTCGGCTATCGCCTTTTCCAGATTCTCATTGGTGGCGGCCACCAACCGGATGTCCGTTTGCATTTCTTCCCTGCCGCCTACGGGTCGATAACGCTTTTCCTGCAACGCACGCAACAGCGACCTCTGCACCTCGGCATTCAGATTACCCACTTCGTCCAAAAACAGTGTCCCGCGGTTGGCGGCGGCAAACATGCCTGTCTTGTGTTCCGTTGCTCCGGTAAAGGCACCCTTCACATGGCCGAACAACTCCGATGCCGCCAGTTCCTTCGGAAGCACTCCGCAATCTACCGCTATGAAAGGCGCGTCTGCCCGTCCGCTCAATGCGTGTACCTGCCGGGCCACATACTCCTTTCCTGTTCCTGATGCACCACGTATCAGTACGGACAAGCTGTCGGCAGGAGCCACCACACGCACAATGTTCTGAAGTTTCACTGCCAGAGGACTTTTGCCAACGTAGAAAGCCCGTTCTTTAACTTTCTTTCTATTTCTACGGTTCAACAGTCCACGGATGATACCGAGTACCTTTTCCGTCTGAATAGGTTTGGGTAGATAGTCTGCGGCACCTCTCTTCACCGCTTCCACCGCACCGGGGATATCTCCGTAACCCGTCATGATAAGGAAAGGCATACGATAGCCCTGCGCCTTCATCCATTCTAATAGTTCCACACCGTTACTGTCGTTCAGACGAAAATCCGACAATAGCAAATCCACCTTATGGCCTTCCAAAAAGACCTTCGCTGAATCTACCGATAATACATAACGGGCATTGATACCGTTTTTCACCAGCCAGTTTGTGGTGGTACGCGCATACACGCGGTCATCTTCCACTACCAATACGGTTTCCATATGTTTTTTCCTTTATTTTTTTTGCTTTCTCTACGGCCTGTTCCACGGCCTCAATCAGTTTTTCTATTCTTTCGTCCGATATCCCGCCCCATTTTTCAGGAGGCATGGAGGCCATTCCCTTCAGTTCACTTCGGGGAATGTTTATACGGATCATTTCCCAGAGTGGTGCGGCTTTGTGTATGATACTTCCCAACTTCACATAGTTTCTCATGGAGAAAGCATCCCGCATTCCGGAAAGTTCCTCCGTGGTGTCTTCTATAAAAATATCTAGCATTTCCTCAACATATTCCTCACCTTCCATGATAGCCGTAATATCCAATCTGTCCATTTGTGAAACTGCCGCCAGCAGATCCTCCTCAGAGAAAGGCTTATATAGGCAGCCTGCAAAACCTTCGGAAAGATACTTCTCCTTGTTGCCGGAATGTGCCGTGACGGCTATGATCGGAATCTCCTTTGCCTGGGGAATATCCGAGCCTCTCAACAGTTCAAGGACTGAGAAGCCATCAGCACCGGGCATCTGTATGTCGGTCAGCAGGAAGTCGTACTCCTGTCTTTTCAGGCAGTCCGCTAGATTCCGGACATCCGTGCAGCAGTCACAGTGAATCCGGTTGCGAGAAAGCATCTCCCGGGTAATCTCCAGCTGGATGCGGTTGTCGTCAATGACCAGCACGTGAATGCCAACGGGCAGTTCTCTGGGGGTAAGCATCTTCTCTTCTGGATGGGCGCACTGTTCGGCCGGTGGCACGGGAAGGAAAACGGAGAAGCGGCTGCCTTCACTGGGGACGCTCTCCACTTCCACACGGCCCTGCATTTCAGATACGAGCCGGACCGTGATCGCCAGTCCCAGCCCGAATCCGGGAATGTTACGTGCGCTATCCAGCCTTTCGAACGCTCCGAATATCCGTTCTCTTTCTTTTGCGTTTATTCCCACACCGGTATCCCGGACAACAATGCGGAGATTTCCCGGCCGGTATTCCGCCTCAAGACGCACCTCCCCGTGGAACGTGAACTTCAGAGCGTTGGACAGCAGGTTGCCGGCTATCTGCCGGATATGCGAGCTGTCACAGCAGACAATGGCGTCTAAACCGGAGAAGGACGCGGTGAATGCCAGATCCTTCTGCAGGGCGGCAAGACGGTGGCTGTCCGCTATTTCCTCGAATAGGGCTTCAAGGTTGAAGACCGTGTTATTGGAACGGACCCCGCTTTCATCCAGCTGGTGGTATTCCATCAGTGTGTTTACCAGGCCGAGCATGTAATCGGACGAGTGCAGGATGTTGTCCAGATAGTCGGTCCTACGGCTGACATCGTTTTCCGAGGGCATCAATTCCGCACAGCCCCTAATGGCCGCCAGTGGGGTACGCAGGTCATGGGCCACCGAAGCCATCAGCTCCTTGCGTGAGCGGAGCAGTTCCCTATTCCGCTTGTCGGACTGTTCAAGCTTCCTCTCGTATCGGATACGGTGGTTCAGGTCTCGATGTACGACGGTGTACAGCATGATTGCCAGCAGGGAGACGGACAAGGCAAGGCCGGCTACCATATAGTAGGAGTTGTCCCGCTCAAGGATGAAGGCCCGGTAGCGTTCAGTAAAACGCTCGTTGTTCTCCCGCTCGAATTCAGAGACCATGCTGTTCATTCTTTCGTTTAGTTCCACGCTGCCGATGTATAAGCTGTCCATCTGTACCAGCAGCCGTTCCTGTCTTTCAGTCTGTTCCAGAATGATCCTTTCATTCAGGGAATGGAGCATGCGTGTTGTTATCCCAGTTGGAGAAGTGGCGGACAGAGACTGCCGTTTACGTTCTGCCTCTTCCCGCTGTTGCAGGTAAGCGGATTTGTTCTCTTTTCTACGGAAGATATTCCAAATATTTCCTTTCTTTTTGGGGGAATCTTCCGCTCCAGTACTCGGAATCATCACATTTTCCTTTTGCTGCACAGTTTGTTTCCGAGCTGTTGAGACAATGGACGGGATACTTTCCTGCACAATGTCACCTATACCCTGCAGTTCCTTGAAAGTATGCATCGCCTTGGAAAGAAGTAGTTCCTTATTCCAAAGAAAAAGACACAACGAGTCGATATGTTTTTTCTGTAACGGAGTATGGACATATTCTTTCAGAAATTGCAGATTGTCACAGACCCTATGGCATTTGCGGCTGTATTCTCTCAGGTCGTCATCATCCCATGTGACGGCAGTCTCCGCATGGGTGGAGAGGTCCAGTAGGCCGATGTAGCTATTTTCCGTCAGACGGTGTATCGCCACCAGCTCCTTTTCCTCCTTGCGCAACGTATGTCTTAACATCTGCTCCTGACGGAACTGATAGACAATGAAGGCCGACAGCAGGACCAAAATGGCATAACCCAGAAATATTTTTAACTTTAACCACATGATTATGAATCATCCGAACCTATAAATCAATTATTGGCCCGTGCCAATAATATACATATAAAAAATAATCCCTACCTAGGTTTTAGTGCAACGTACGTAAGGATTATTTGAAAAATATTTAATAGATTATTTCAAGTTCTTCAGGTCTCTCAGAACAGTTTTATCAGTTATTTCAATAATACTGATGGCGTAGCCACCACCTGCCACAGCTTTCATCTTTAAAGCCGATTTGGCAGTAACAATACCTTTACGAATGCCATAAGATTGCGGATTGTTCCGATAATGCGCATCTTTACCATCTTCATAAACAGTTGCAATGTATTTCTTGTCATTGTCAAGAAAATCAAGTTTCAGCGTGGATAAATGTCCTTCTTCACCACTGGTACAACCTATGAACCAATTATTTGAACCTTTTGCTTTACGTGCCGCTACAATATAGCGTCCTGGTTCGGCTTCCAGATATTTACTCTCATCCCAATCCACGGGCACATCCTTGATAAACTGGAAAGCATCCATGAACCGTTCGTAGTTTTCTGGTATATCGGCTGCCATTTGGAGCGGACTATACATGGTGACATAAAGCGCGAGTTGGCGGGCAAGTGTGGAGTTCACGTGTGATTTACTATTTGGATTGAGTTTACTCATATCCATTTCAAAGATTCCCGGAGTGTAATCCATAGGACCACCTTGCAGGCGGGTAAACGGTAAGACGGTAGTATGAAACGGCTTGTTTCCGCTGAATGCCTCATATTCCGTACCACGAGCAGATTCGTTGCCAATCAAGTTAGGATATGTACGGCACAACCCGGTAGGACGTACGGCCTCATGTGCGTTTACCATGATATGGTGTTTGGCAGCCTCGGTTACGGCATATAGATAGTGGTTATTCAACCATTGTCCATAATGATGTTCGCCACGCGGAATCATATTGCCCACATATCCACTCTTTACAGCATTATATCCATAATCGTTCATCAATTGATAAGCAGCTTCCATATGACGTTCATAGTTACGGATAGAAGCCGATGTTTCATGATGCATCATTAGTTTCACCCCTTTAGACTGGGCATACTCGTTCAGCATCTTGATATCAAAATCCGGGTAAGGAGTCACAAAGTCAAACACGTAATCTTTGGAATGGCCAAACCAGTCTTCCCACCCGATATTCCATCCTTCCACCAACACTTGGTCGAATCCATGCTTAGCAGCAAAGTCTATGTATTTTTTTACGTTCTCATTATTAGCCGGGTGTTGTCCGTTGGGCTTGACCTTGTTATAATCCGTTTCTCCTAATCTCACAGAAGGTACATCCCAGGTATATGCCCAAGGCTTTCCACCGGCAATCATTTCCCACCATACACCGATATATTTCACCGGTTTAATCCAGGAGGTATCTTTGTATTTGCAAGGTTCATTCAAATTCAAGATAAGGTTTGAAGCAAGAATATCGCGTGCATCATCACTCACCATGACAGTACGCCAGGGAGTACGGCAAGGAGTCTGCATATAAGCCATATTTCCTTGTGCATCAGGAGTAAGTTGCGAAGTAAATACAAAATTCTTGTCATCTAGGACTAAATGCATGCAAGAATAATCCACCAAAGCAGCCTCATGCAGGTTGATGTAAAGACCTTCGGCTGTCTTCATCTGCAAGGAAGTCTGTACGCCTGTGGATGAAAAAATACTTTGCGACAGGTTCCCGTCAACAGCACCGCTCAGCAAACTACGAATTTCTGACAGTTTCGACTCGGTATAGTCATATTCTTGTGTATCATAATCTCCCGGAATCCACCAAGCTGTATGATCACCGGTCATGGCAAATTGAGTATGTTCTTTTTTTACAACGAAGTAGGGCAAATATTGTTGCGAAGGGAACTCATAGCGGAATCCCACGCCGTCATCATACACACGAAAACGGAGATTCATGAAGCGTCCGTTCGATGGTTTCTCCAATTCCACAAAAAGTTCATTATAGCGGTTACGGATATGACTGTTTTCTCCCCATACAGGTTCCCAAGTCTCATCAAAAGTCGATGTAGATGTATTATTTATCCGGAAAGAATCCATTAATGAATTTTCTTCGTTCAATTCAATCCCTAGTGTACTAGGCTTTATCACAGGAATGCCCTTATAAGTTACCTGATAAGTCGGGATTCCTCTCTCATTTATTGAAAACTCAAGTGTAATATTGCCCGACGGAGAAGAGATGCTTTCTGCTTTTGCCATAAAGCACGATAAAAGCAGAAAGGCTGCTATTATTATTTTCATAACTATCTTTCTTTTTATAAATTCATTTATTTGGAATAAACGACACGGACCTTTACTTCGGTTGTACAGTCAGTGCAAGGTATATCAATGTTCGTACATTTTCTTTTTACGTCATAAGAATAATTAGAAGTTTCCACTCCATTCACTTTTACCGCTACAGGTTGCGTCGTATTATAGATGCGAAAAGTATATGAACGAGCATTGACACCGTTCGTATAAATTCCCTGACGAGGAGTAATGACATATTCTCCTTTATTATTTTTGAATGATTGTCTTAAGATTGTTGTTGCAAAAACGGTACTATAATCATTATTATCACCATCATCTTCATACAATACCCCCTCACCCTTGCAACCTGACACGAAGTTTAAAATCAGATGTCCGGGACGTTCTGTCACATTCATTACAGTAGGAGGATTATAAGGAATAATTGCACCTTGTTTAAAAAAATACGGAATTTGCTCCTGCGTAAAACACATTGTTTTTCTGCACGGTCCTTCAATCAATTCATCTGTAGCCACACTCCACCATTTCCCCTCAGGAAACCAGATTTCTTTTGAACTGATACCATCTTCCAAAGCCGGTTCTGTTATCGGAGCTACTAAAATGTCGTTTCCAAAGAAATATTCACCTTCATATTTATATGCCTCTTCACTTTCAGGGTATTCATAGTAAAGTGGACGGCACATACCTATACCTGTATCAAATGTCTCACGAGCCATTGTATATATATAAGGGAAGAGTGCGTAACGAAGTTTTACGGCATCGCGTAACTTAGGAAAATTGGGAAATTTCCATATACGCCGTTCTATCCGGCTGTCATCAGTGGCATGACTGCGGAATATAGGGGTAAACACTCCAAACTGAATCCAACGAAGCATTAGTTCCGGGTCATTTACAATTTTTTCATCGGTAAACGCATGGCCTCCAAGGTCATGTCCCCAGAAAGCGTATCCTACATTTGATGCGGTGGAAGTAAAGTACGGCTCAAATGCGAGAGTCGGGAAATTTATAAGGGCATCTCCCGAAAAACCAATTTGGTAACGATGGCTCCCTAATCCTCCCCAACGATGAAAGATTACAGGTCGGCGGTCAGGCCTGTTTTTAACCATATCATTGTAAAACACATGATTGCACCAGAATGTCTGTCCAAGACCGGGAGTATATGGACTCGTAAGATGTTGTTGCCAGTCGAGCCACCAGAAATCCACACCTTCAGATTCATGGTCACGGATTACGTTGTCAAAGAATGACTTTGTAAAATCCGGATAATCAAGATACCAGGCAATTTTGCCGTTACTACCATATTTACCGCCAAGTTCCCTACTCATTGCTTTGTAATAGGATGGAGATTCGATACTGTCAATGCCATCTGCCGGATGGAGATTTAAAGCGATTTTGTAACCGTTGTCATGGATTTCCTGAAGAAGTTTAGTCGGTTCAGGTATTAAGTTGGTATTCCAAGACCAGCCGGTCCAACCTCCGATATTCTCCGACTCACTTGATGCCTTGCCATTCCAATGCCAATCCATATCAAGAATCATTACGTCGGTAGGGATATCGTTCTTCTTAATTTCTCGCATAATCTCCCGATAGTCATCGGCTGAATATGAATAGTAACGGCTATACCAATAGCCGAAAACGTATGCCGGTGGTAAAGGAATTTTACCGGCTATTTTGGTAAAATCTCCGATAGCTTTCTTATATTCATTGCCATAGCCCATAAAATACAGGTCAATAGCCTGAGGGTCATTACGATATGCCCACCAGTCATATCCAACCTCCGGATTTGGCTCAAGTGCAAATGAGTGACTCCCGTCAGCACGTGTTGCTTCCCATGAATCATCTATTACAGCCCAACCGGATCGGGATATTAATCCGTTTTCCAATTCACTCCGTTTATTGTCTCCATTGCTACCGTCAAGAGTCCGACAAGTCCCTTTAAGGTTTAGCGGATCTTTTTTCCCTGGATACCAAAGTGTTTCACAGCCATGGTTTTCAATGGTAATAGTGAGGTTTTCCGGAGATGCCGGACTTGTTTTCGGATTGGTTCCTTTTCGGTATTTGAGTTTTACTTTATCAGTCTGGATATACAAGAATCGGTCATCTTCTTTTTTCTTGAAATCTACCAATTCAAGATTACGGTTGACAACTGTAAATGTAGGACGGTCTTCGAACATGCCTTTTTCACTATATTCTATACGAATCATTTCTGGAGTCAGTACTGTGAAGCGTGCATTGCCACATATAACCACTGCCTTGGAATTTGCTATCGGATTATTATTGTCAACTGTAGCTCGAACAAATGGTGCCATGCTTAGCATCACCGCCAATCCTATCCACTTCATTATTCTTTTTTTATTCATATAAATGTACTGTTATTAAATTATTTGGTCAGTTTCAAAACCTTGCAAGCCCGCGGCCCTAATTCAACACTCAATTTAGATGCTTTGCCTTCGTCTTTGTGTTTCCACAAGTCGCGTACGCTTACTTCTCCTTCTATACCAATCTCCGAAAGATGTAGTTCATATGTTTTCTGTTCATTGTCGCGGTTGAAAAGTCCTACTATATAATCACCGTTAGACATCTGTCCGTACCAAATCTGGTTCTTTTCAGTGTCGGTCACGTCACCCGAAAGAGGCTTTCCTACGAATCTGTCGGCATTCAGTGCCAACATTTCCTCATTCTGATAAAATTTCAGGTTATCTCCTACGGTATTATGTCGGTCAGCTACCGTTACCGGCCCTCCTGCTATCAACTGCAAAGAAATAACCGACTCTTTTTCCGCATCAGTATTAAAGGTATTAAGACGGATAAAATCGCCATCAGGAATTACTTGATTACGTCCTGTTACTTTCGACCAATATATAAATCCATCAAACATATTCATGCTGTTGGGCCAGCCTTCATACACTTTGCCTCGGCTATCGTCAGAAAAATGGTTCCATCCACCTTGACCTGTATCTGCTACAATACGCACCATATTACCATATTTCCTTTCCAACTCGGCATTATTTTTAAGATGTGGCATAACCAATGAAGTAAAAATACCATAGCGAGTGGCCGAAATACAGATATACTCCAATGCCTTTTCATAACATTCTCTTCCATAGCCTCTGCCCACAAGTCCATTTCCCCAACTGGCTTCCATGCCACGGTCAAATCCATCTTCATACCAACTGAGAAAATCCATACGAATATATTCTACTCCTAATTCCTTATAATGTTTGAAAAAGCCGTCAATATATTCTTTTGCTCCTTTATGGGTAGCAACCACATAAGTAAAGAACTTATCCGGCTCGTCCGGATGCGCTACAACATCACTCTCGGCATCATACTTCAATTGTCCCAATGTAATGTTATTGGTATTCTGAATGGGAGTTTCATCTTTTCCGTGTAACCACAACGGGTTATCATACACACCTAGTTTCAACCCTTTTGCCTTACATTTAGCTACAAGATCTTTCAAATACATGCTACCATATTTGTCCATGTAGCCGTATTCGTTCTTTTCACAAAGCATAGGAATAAATCCATCCGTACAAAGCATATCATAACCATAAGGTTTCAGATTCTCGGCAACCCAGTCAATAGCTTTGTCCCACTCTTCTGCATTCATATCCATTTGATATTCAGGAATACCATTATCAGCCATCTCCATACAAAACTCATATACACTCCAATAGAGTGGGGCTTTGAATTTATGGATATTGCTAATATCCACCTCTTCGTCATAATCCGGCACTTCCACTTCATCATCGGGAATCATATCCGGAGTCCACCCTGTTCCTTCGTCCTTACAGCTTGTGGAAGTAAATATTCCTATCATCAACAAGCAAAACAATGTTATTTTCTTATATTCCATACTACTTTTTCATTTCTAAGCGAGTGCGGAACTAAATTGTCCGCACTCGTAGGATTACTAATTTTTCTTTTCAAATTTAATCTTATTAGTCAATACATTCAGTTCTACACGATACTGACCGGCTTCACTTTCTTCCACTTTCCACTGGTAGTCATTACCATTCGGTTGAACCAACTGCACATCAGTCATGTTAAGAGAAGCTTTTCCGTCTTCTCCCGCCTGCTTGGGCATATAACAAGTGATCGCCCAACTTCCATCTACATTTATCGGACATTTAAAGCTACCAGCTTTTAATTCTCCTTCCCAATAGAATGTTCCTTTATCAACATTGAAATCATAAACGAAAGCTTCCTTCCCTTGCTCCCAACCGGCAGGAGTTGCATCACCTAACATCCATATCTCTTTGCAGGGCAGATCATCAGGAATGCTCTGTAACAGCTTGAAGTCAATAGTCATGGTGTACATGTTCAGTGTCACCCGGTAGTTGCCTTCTTTGGTAATGTTCCATTTGTAGTCATGTCCCTGTATACCGGCCTCGATGCGTTCCATACGATTATCTCCAAATTCATGCGTTCCGTTTTCTATTGGCATCAGCCATGCTACATTCCAGTCTTCTTTCAGTTCCAATGGAAATTTCATATCTCCGGTTTTCAGGAGACCTTCATAATAGAAAGCCACTTGGTTGACTGGATCTTTCGTCAGTTTTGTGGAACTCATGATGTTCCAACCTGCAGGGGTTGCTTCTCCTACCATCCAAACATCATTATAGTCGGTAGTCGGGTAATCTGCATTCAATGTTCCGGCTTCAATGTTCAATTTCAACACATAAAATCCTGCTTTATTAATGGTAAAGGGGGTTTCATTACCGGTTTCATGCTCATTAAAGACCACACTGCCGTCGGCACCCTGTGTATACGAAGGTGACTGTCCGGTGGTATTCAAAATAAACTTGTAGTCACCTTCTTTCATCACCCCGTACCAGGTATATACCTCTTCCGATATCTCTTCTGTCATTTTAAGCGCATTGACCGGGTCAGTAGCTCCTTCAAGTGCTGTTCCCATGACATAGATGTCGTATGGCTGTATTTCATACCCCACTGCGTCAAAACGTACAGTTGATAGTTCCGGTTTCACATAGCAGTCGGTCTCTTCTATTTCTGCGATAATTTCAGCTTCCAATGTTACTCTTTCACCGGGTTCTATTTTCCATTTCGTCAATAATGCGTTCATTTTTTTATGGGTAAAGCTTACACTGTGCTCGCCGGCCGGAATTCTCATTTTGTCAATAGAAGTGCCGAAATCATTGTCAGCAATGTCCAACTTAAAATAGTAAGTCACTTTAGAGTCCAAAGGGGCATTGGTTACCTCATTCCATGAAAAAGTAACAGCCTCCTCCTTTCCAAATTTCTGATTCAATTCTACATATTCATTCGATACTTGCAAGTGCATGGTATCATCGGGACGCTCAATACTATAACGTATATCTTCATCCTTACAGCCTACTATCAAACAAGAAAGCATGGCAAGTAAAAAAAAGATTTTATTTTTCATTTTGCTTGATTTTATGGGAATTATCTCCAAAATGGAAGTTGTCGCAGATTCTCGTTTTTATCCATTTCACTTTGATGGATAGGGAACCAATAATAAGCAGGATTATACACACGTTTCTGATAAGGTGTACGTACATAAAAAGCCTCAGCGTCTTTTCCGCTATAATTCATTCCGTACATATCTCCATTCAGCTTTTTTTCAGCTTCTTTCCAACGGCGCAAATCGTCATAACGCACCCCTTCTCCACAAAGCTCGACACGGCGTTCGGCACGAATAATCTTACGCACAGTCTCTTGATTATCGTCCACATGGATATTCTGGGCATCACTATTACCAAACGTATAAGTACGAATACCAGCACGTGTACGAATTTTATTCACATAGTTCAAAGCTTCCTCGCGAACTGTACGTTCATCTTTATACTCATTCAATGCCTCGGCATAATTCAAAAATGCTTCTCCCAAGCGGTAAACAATACCGGGACGATACTGGTAATTGTTCTCTTTAACATTCGTCTTAGGAGACACCCGTTTACGGATAAGATAACCATTTTGAGGCGCATCGTGCGTATGCGGATTGTCTTTCTGCCCGTTAAAAAACTCAAATTTACGTTTCTCGGTAGGGAAATAAGAGTTATTAAAAGCTACGGATACATAGAAGCGCGGTTCACGATTACAATACATATTATATGTACCTGCATAAGTAACAGCTCCTCCATTTACTTCTTCGTCCCAGATTGTATTATCAAGTTTTACGTCCGATTCGGAAAATCCCTCTTCATTCGAACCGTCATAAGGAAGTCCGTCTTGCATAAAGAAAGCATCGACCAAAGATTGAGTTACCCCTAACCCGCCGCTACCGCCACTGGCAGCCGGTGTTGCATGTTTTTCGTATGAACCATAATCAGAGCTTGGACGCGCAAACAGAATTTCGGTGTTCCCTTCATCAAAACGCTTCAAAAACAAGTTCTGATAAGACATAAACGGATCAATCTCTCCATTTGCATTTTCTTCAACATAAAGCTTATATCCGGCTTTATCAGCCTCATCAATCAATAGTTTACACGCTTCTACTGCATTTTTCCAACGTGTCGGGTCATAAACGGTACTGAAAAGATTTTCACCCTTCTCATTTTTGAAATCCGCATAATCCGTATTCCCATTTACCAATGGACTGGCAGCAAAAAGTAACATACGTGCACGCACTGCCAAACACATAATACTGGTAACACGCCCATACTTTCGCGCTTCAGTATATTTAGGAGGTAGTATCATAGAAGCCTCAAGCATTTCCTTGTCAGCCCAATCTATCACAGTGTAATAAGGAGCCTGTCCTTTCATCAAGTCCGACAGTACAAAATCTGTTGGAGCAATATAATCAGGATCAAACGGAACAGCTCCATAAGTATTGGCAAGCAAGTAATAATAATAGGCTTTCATGAATTTGCACTCCGTTTTCATATACTCTACTTCTTTTGCACTTATACCCTGTGCTGGTAGTGGGTGTATGTTCTCAAGGAAAATATTAGCCTCCCGAATACATTGCGGAAGAAGCTTCCAGTAATTTCCTTCCCAATCACTGTTAGGTGTCCATTCACCCAATATATAAGGAATGACTTTCCAACCCCACTGCCGCCAACGTTCGGACGGAGTCAGATCGTCAGCTAGGACTTCCCAACCCAATGTGTTAGTATAACCCCAATAAGGATCGGGTATAGCCGAGTAGACATTGGCAAGCCAACCCTCAATACGGGTTTTGTCTTCAAAGACCAAAGGAAGAGTTAATTCTGTATCAGTTTCTTTGTCAAGATAGTCAACACAAGACATCAATGAAGCTGTGACTATAAATCCTATAAGAATATTTTTTATAAATTTCATTGTTCTTTTTCTTTAGTTCATTCTACATTAAAAATTTACTTCTACCCCCAACATCAAAGAACGCATGGACGGATATTTTAAACCATCAGAGGTGGCCAGTTCCGGGTCCCATAATTTGAACTTGGAAATGTAGAACAAGTTATTCCCACTGGCAAAGAATCGGATACTCTTCGCGCTAATTTTATTAACGACATTCTTAGGTAGGCTGTAGCCTATTTCAAGTGTTTTCAAACGGAGGAAACTCATATTTTTCTTCCAGAAAGTCGAGGCACGGTTATTGTTCGTATTAGTACTCTGAGAAAGACGTGGCCAAAAAACGTCCTGAGAAGGATTTTCTTCAGTCCAGCAGTCTGTATAGTTGGTATAGACATTACCTAATACACCGGCTCCGCTACCGGGAATGAAATAATCCGACCCACCGATAATACGGTAAGTGTCACCACTTCCTTGGAAGAAGAAACTCATATCCCAATTACGGAAATTGATATTTCCGCCAAACCCATAAACGATTCTCGGGTCAGTAGTACTACCAATATAGCCTTCGTCAGCACTAGTTATATAGCCATCGTTATTCATGTCACGATATTTGATATCGCCCGGACGCACTTCACCGCCCAGTTGTGGAACAGGAATTCCTTCTTTCAGCTTTCCATCTACGAAATCATCATCGGTATAAAGTCCTAAGGCTTGCAGCCCCCACAGCGTATTGATTGAATGCCCGGTAATAGAACGATAAGTTCCTTTGACTGATTCTGGTTCGTCTCGTTCGATGATTGTATTCTTAGCATAAGTAAAAGTTCCTCTTACGCTGATATTACAATCCTTATTGATTCGCTTATTGTAATTCAGTGACAGATCGATACCTTTGTTGTCCACCTTGCCATAGTTGGCATATGGATTGTTGATAAACCCGGTTTGGGTAGGAATGGTGGCACGTTGCATGAAAATGCTGGTCCTGCGTTCTTTAAATAGATCGAGTTGAAAATCGAGTTCATTCCAAAGACCTATTTCTATACCTATATTCGTTTTAAGCGCTTTCTCCCAGGTCAGGTTTCCTACACCGACTTCTCCTTCCTGCACACCGTCACGATAAGTATCTCCTGTATATCCCCAATTGTAACCATTAGCTTTTGAATTGATGGTTGTGATATAGGCGAAACGGCGTCCACCGATATTGTCATTTCCTACCGTTCCCACAGAGGCACGGAGTTTCAGTTTACTTATCACATTGCGTATAGGTTCCATGAATTGCTCCTCACTAACGAGCCACCCCAAGGCGATGGAAGGGAAAAAGCCAAAACGCTTGCCTTTCGCAAAGTTTTCCGAACCATTATATCCAAAGTTGAATTCAGAAATATAGCGGCGGTCAAATGTATATGAAAAACGTCCTGCAATACCTTGTGTCCGGTTCGGCTGTATATCGCCCCAATCATAGCTGCGTTGATTATACAAAAGAAGTGCATCTACCATGTGTCTGTTATTAAACGTCTGATTATAACTGAGTGCCGCTTCCAAATAAACGCTCTGGTTACCGTAATTTGCATTACTGGAATGGTCAAGAAACTCACTTCCGTATTTCAAGATGCTATGTACTAGTTCACCTTCATCATTGCGTGATTTTGCTACGCTATAATAGTCCGGCTCCTTACCACGTGTCACAAAGTTCTCATTATATGTATCAAATGCAAAAGTGAGCTTAGCTTTTAGTCCCGGAGTTATCATTTTAAGGTTCTGCTCAACAGCAAACAAAGATTCTAGTTTGCTTCGTCCGCTACGGTAGTAACCGTTCTGTGTACTGATAGCCCAAGGATTAGGACGGTTGCTACTGGCAATAGGAATAGTCCCATCTGAATAAACAGCGGGGTGTACAAAAGGAGGCGTTTCAAAAGCAGCACTGAAAACTTCATCCGTACCACTGCGACTTTTATGTAGATTCTGTAAGTAACCACCTACATTAAAACGAACTAGGGTAGTTTTTGTCAAGTCTAGATCTACATTTGCCCGTATGTTGTAACGGTTCAACTTGCTTTGGGTATCATAAGGCAAACTCTTATCGGAAGCCATAATTCCATTTTCATGATAAAGAGATGCTGTAAGAGAATAACGGAGTATTTCTGTTCCACCACTTACTGTAAGATTAGCACGAGTGGAAGTTGCATAATCTTTGGTAATGGCGTCTATCCAGTCTACATTCGGATATAAATCTTTGTCGTAGCCATAATAAGTTTTAAGTATCTGCTCCTTTGTAAACATACGTTTATTGGGATCACTTTCCAGAGAATTAAGTAAACTCATATATTCAGCAGCTCCAATAAACTCAGGAAGTTTGGTGGGAGCCTGAATGGACTGCTCTACACGTACATTAACAGAAGGAGCGGCTATCGTTCCGCGTTTTGTATTGATAATAATGACTCCATTCGCTCCACGTACGCCATACATAGCACTGGCTGAAGCATCTTTCAAAACAGAAAAAGATTCAATTTCAGCAGGATCAAGATCATTTAAGCTACGTTCTACACCATCTACCAATACTAATGGAGAAGTATTTCCACTGAAAGAAGCAATGCCTCGAATCCAGAAATTTGAGTTATCATATCCGGGTTCGCCAGATGGCTGTACTGCAATCACACCCGCTAACTGTCCGGCTAAATTGTTACTGAGTGAACGGGAGGACCCGACTTGCAACTTGGTAGGTTCTATAGTCTGTACCGAACCAATAACTGAAAGTTTCTTTTGATTACCATAACCTACTACCACAACCTCATCCAAAGCTTCTACATCTTCTTCTAGTATAATATTGAAGTTGATTTCATTTCCAACCACGATTTCTTTAGACTTGAAACCTATGTAAGTTATATTTAATACACTCTGTTTATTCGGTACCTCAATATAGAAGTGACCATCCACATCAGTTATAGCCCCTCCTGGCTCATTTTTGACTGTCACATTAACACCTGGAAGTGGAGATTTCTCTTTATCAAGTACGGTTCCACTAATTCGGATACCTTTTACTTGCTGTTGGACAATAATACTTTCTGCCATAGACTCGTCAGCATAAACTGGAAAGAATCCTATCCACAAAAATAGTGGCGCCAGAATAGTAGTTTTTACTTTCATAGTTTTTTAAATTAAAAGATTAACGTCATTGATTACAATATAACAGCCTATTAAGCAGAACGACATATCGCGGGTCTGGATACTTGTTGGCTATTCGAATTATTACCCTTTGTTTTCTAGTTAGATTGTTCTTTTGCATACATAATATAAGATTTTAAAGTTGATAAAAAAGTATAAATTACAAACTATCTCTTTCTTGGGAAAAGAGACAACGCAAAAATATCAGATAAGAAATACTAATTATGAATCAAAGAGTGAAAAAGTAGTGATTTATATCAATGGAAAATGTATAATCTACTGTATATTAGTAATATAAAAACGTGTAGTAAAACTAAAAAAGTAGTAAAAATATAAGTGTAAAATAAGAATATTCTGAATCGTAAACTTCTATTAGTCTTTTGACTTTCCAATTTTCATTACCTCTTGTTCTAGTAGGTTACGGTCACCAGCGGCCTTATTTCGAACTTTCGTGCGGTAATTATAAATGGTGGTTACAGAATAGCGTAGAAACTGAGCAATCTTCACGCTATCACTAATACCCAAGCGTATCAATGCAAAGATGCGTAACTCTGTATTCATCCGTTCACCGGTTTTCAAGGATATTTGCTCATCATTGGTAAGCAAGGCATTGAAATCCTCCACAAAAGTAGGGAACATTTGCAGGAAAGTATTGTCAAAATTCGCATAGAATTCCTTCAATTCCCCCTCTATAAATTTGGAAGACTTGATGTTCTTGTAGAGTTCTTCCACATTCCCAGTAGCAGCAATCTTACCTAATGACCGGCGGTAATTGTCCATCTTCTCCAAATATACCGAACACTGATCCATATATCGACCAATATACTCCTCTTTCAGATAAGAATTCTCTGCAATACTGTGGTTAGCCTCCTTAAGCTTGTGCATCGAAAGGTGAAGTTCTTCATTCAGTTCTTTTAACCGCTTGTTGGTGTCAATCACTTCTTTGCGAGCGACAGCCAACCTCTTCATCTGTTTATATACATAAAATATGGCAAGCAATAGAAAAAATGAAAGCATGCTGATAGATGCCAATGTCCATTTCATTTGTTCCTGCTGTTTCTCTGTCTTTTGTTGGTAAGCATCGTTAATGATGGGAAATATCTCCAAAATCTCCAATTTGCGCAACCGAGCATTACAAGCTGCGGCATCTTCCATACATATCTTTACATAAGAATAGGCACGCTCGATATCCCCCTCTTGATAAAGCAATATGGCTAGCTTACGCAAAGAAATGTATTCCCGGACAGCGGTTGTCATATCTGCTATGGCAGAAACAATCAGAAATTCTTTTTCTTTTTCTTTATCCCCTTTCAGACGATAGGACTCTGATAAAGTATAGGCACAAATTGCAACATCATGTTCATATTCCTTCTGCTGGGCTAAATAATCTGTCAGTAAGCAAATGGCTTTATCGTATTCATTGCGTACATTATACTGGTCGGACTGAATCAAGGTATGTATCAAAAGGTTATCCTTATTGACTAGTAGCAATGAATCACGATATTTGTCCGTAAGTTCCGTATAAAGTTTCCTTTCATACTTTGTAACTGCATAGTCAGCCATAAGTCCATAGATTGTGCGATAGATATGATAATAATAGGGACGGAGGTTTTTCGACAACCGTTCTGCATGAATATTTCGCATCAAATCCATTGCTTCCTTATACATGCCTGTCATTCCCAAGACATCAGCTTTATTCATACGGGCATTATCTATATATTCTCGGTTTCCAAGACGCATAGCTATCTGTTCCCTCTCCTCAGCCACATAAAATGCTGAATCCGTATTGAATGAACGATATTCATCCAATAATGCACCAAGAATGGCAAAATGCTCTTCCTCCGATATTAACTGTAACAACTGCCTTCTCAGTTTTGCCAGTCTCAACTCTTTTTGTTCCATATATATAGGACGTTTCTTTATCGACTGATCTAATTTCAGCAATAAAGAATCGACTCGGTTACTGTCTATAGCATAAACATAACATATGCCAACGATGCAAAAACACCAAAATACAACTATACTTTTCATAGCTTAACATATCAATCAAAAACTCCATATTTGAAAGTTTTTACGCAAAAGTAACTAAAATACAAAAGAATTTATCTCCTTTATATGAATTATTTTAATATTCATACAGTATATGTTCACACATTATTTAGTCTAAAAAAAATAATACTATAGCGTATTGCGATGGCTTTATTTAACAATTTATTACCAAAGCCATATCTGTTAAACTTATAACATAGAATTATTAATATGTTTTACTCTGACAATAAATGTATTTTCCAAAAATTATATTGAGCTGTGATAAATACGATAGTTATGCTTGTTTAAACAGACTACGAATCCTGCCATATTTCAATTCTCTTTTTCCCATATAACGATTTTCCCGTTTTTATTTATCCCGTCAGTAGCTCCACCTTGCGTGGTTCAGGGTGCGAAGCTACGTACGGGGCCCCTAAAAATCTGCAAGCCCGCTTCGCGCCCTGCGGGTTTTGGCGAAAATTTTTCAATCCGTCCAGCCGGGCGGTTGAAAATTTTTCACCAAAAGCCTTGCATATTTTCTCCCCGTCCGTATCTGCCCCCTGAAACGAGCAAGGTGAAGCCACCGACAAGGCATAAAAAAAAAGTCAATGTTATGAAAAAGAGAATTGAAATACGGCAGGATTGGAAACGAGGCTTCGGCTCCGCTCCAACCGGCATTAAAAATTGGGTGAAGTGGTCGCTGGGCGGCTTCGTGGTCTATGTGGCGGTACGTTTCGTGTGTGCCTTTTTGGGTGGTGTGGCGATTGGTTTGGGTGGTATGCTGCCCATGTTGGCAGTTTTGGCGGTGGTGGTCTTCCTCATCCGTGCCTTGTGGTGCATCCTTTCCGCTTTCCTTTCCCTTTGCGTGCTCGCTCTTTTCATCCTTGTTCTTTGCGTGATACTCTGAAACGAAATATTAATCATTAAAACAACTCATTATGAACAAAGTACATTTATTGGGAGCTAACAGAAGTTACGACAGAGACGTTCAGACCGTTTTAGTCAACCAAGTGGTAGTATTGGAAGGCTACAGCTATGACAGCTATGTTGTGTATGAAGTAACCCGTGACAAGTGGGGAATAACCTATCATCTTGTCAATTTGCGGACATACGAATTCGATACTTCTGACCTTATCCGCCCGTTGTCGGAGAAATTCGGGATAGGCATCTATTACGATGATGCGAACCCCAGGTTTTTAGATCCGTTGGAAACAGCCGCTTTACTCACCAAGGCAAAAGAGAAGAAAGCCGAAGAAGAAAAGAAAGCGAAGGAAGCAAGAGAGGAATACGAACGTATCGCCAAAATCGGTACGGAGCGTTTGCGCCCCCTTGTCCCGACGGATGCAAAGGCGGTCATTATCGGCACACTACGGGTAAACGAGTGCGACAGCTATACGGACTATTACGACTACAGTATAGCAAGAACCGTCATTTTAGGCTTTTCCAAGCATACACGCAACCTCTTTTCGGAAATGCGCAAGCATGCCGCCAATTTTGAGGGAACGGCCTATTTGGTGGAATATAACGCAGATTACGAACACCGTGAAAATTACAGCATGGGAGACGGCATGTATCTGGGCAGGAACAAGTACAGCGGTTGGACGGTTGAGAAAGAGCCTATCTGTGACCTTGAAAAGTTCATAGAACGGTATGCACACACCGCAGGGGATGAAGCCAACCTTTGCATGAAAGCACCGCAGAGGGAAACCGAAGCGCAACAGCCGGCAGCAACCGCAGACCTTTCAGCCCTCAGTCTTGAAATCGTGGAATACAGCGAAAAGGCGATTGCCGTATTCGGTGACACCAAACCGATAAAGGAAGTTCTGAAAGACTTGAACGGTCTGTTCCGTGCGAACCTCACCTATAAGGGCGAAAGGCGTGCAGGGTGGATATATTCCAAGAAGCAGGAGCAGAAAGTAAGGGAAGCACTCGTCATGTGCATCCGCGTATGACAGAATGAACGGCAGGGCGGAACAATCCGCCCCGCCTATCAAAGAACCCATAAAAAGTAACGACATGAGAACGGAAACAAGAACATACACCCTCTATCGGATAACCGAGTTATCCGAGGAAGCCAAGGAAAAGGCGCATGGCGAATGGTTATGCAATCGATACTTTTACGGTTGGACTTACGAGAACCGCCAAACCCTTGATGCCTTTTGCGAACGCTTCGGTATCGTGTGCCGTAATTGGAGATATGACGCATGTAATTATAGCTATGACTACCGCAGCAGGCAGGAAGACTGCATAGACAGCCTGAGCGGTTGGCGGTTGGTGGCCTATCTGATGAACAACCATTGGAACGACTTATACACCCGAAAATATTTTTGGAACGGAAGGAAAGGGAGAGAAAGCAGGATATTTGTAGATACCTGTTGTCCCCTTACAGGCTATTGTATTGATAACGATATTCTCGATCCGATTTATCGGTTCTTGAAATCCCCCACCGAGAATGTCACGTTTGACAACCTTATGGACGAATGTCTCGACAGCTTTTTCCGTGCTTGTCGGGATGATATGGAGAGCACCCAGACTTTGGAATACTTCACGGAAGAAAGTAACGCCAACGGTTGGGAATACCTTTCAGACGGAAAACTATTCAATTAATTATTAACATTTAAAAACTTACCATTATGAAGACGAACAAAAAAGTACAGAAGAACAACGTACAGAAATCAGAGAAAGAAACAGCAGTAAAAGTAACCGCTTTGGCAATCATCCCGAAGCCGATGAAGTTACTCACATCGCAGAACATGCCCACGGCTACCGAAGTGACGGAAACACCCGAAGCAGCAACAGCCGTACCCGAAATGGCAACCGTTCCCACCGTTACGGAAGAAGCACCGCAGCAAGCCGTGTTCAAGACACCGCTTGCAACGGCCACAGCCGAAACAGACCTTGATATTACCACCGTACACCCAAGCGCAGACAACCACCGCAAGACGTTCAAAGACGCATCATTGCAGGAACTCGCGGAAAGCATTCGGGAAGTGGGAATCTTGCAGGCCATTGCGGTACGCCCACGCACGGAAGGCGGTTATGAAATCATATACGGTGAACGCCGTTACCGTGCCTCATTGCTTGCAGGAGCAAAGACCATAAAGGCAACCATATATAACAATGTGACGGACGATGAAGCGGAAGACATGTCGTTAAGCGAGAACTTGCAGCGTGAGCAGGTACGCCCCACTGAAGAAGCAAAAGCGTTCAAGCGGTTGCTTGAAAAGGGCAGATATGACATGTATTCACTGACCGCCCGTTTCGGACGGAGCGAGAAATATATCTATACCCGATTGAAACTGAACGAACTCTATGCGCCTATCGGTGAACTGTTGGACAATGAAACAATCACTGTCAGCGTAGCCGAGGAGATAAGCACCTATGAGCCCGATATACAAAAGGACGTGTACGAGAAGCACCTCAAAGAGGGGAACGGTGAGGATTGGACGGGATATACATTGAACCTCTTCAAAAGGTACTTTGAAAAATACTATACCACCGACCTTGGGCAATACAAGTTCGACAAGACGGAATGCAAGACATGCGTACATAACGCAGCCAATTATAACCTCTTTGCCGAGCATAACGGGTGCGGACACTGCACCAACCGCAAATGTCTGGAAGCCAAGAACGCAGCCCATGTGGCAAAAGAGACGGAGAAACTTTTGAAATCCGATCCGAAGCTGGTTGTCGCACGCCCCTACTACGGAAGCCGTAACGATATAGCACTACAGAAATTGGACAAGAAAGGGCATGAAATCAAGGAACTTGACTACAACGTATCGGCAAGGGAATTCCCCAAAGCACCCGAAGCACCGAAGAAAGAGCAGTTCACCCAAACGAAAGAGTACGAACAGGCGGTGCAGACATTTGAGCGCAGAAACGAGGAATATGCCCGAAGGGTGGAGGAACTTGACCGCATGAAGGAGGAAGGCAGGATAAAGACCTATGTAAAGGTAGGGCAGACAGAACCCGAACTCTGCTACGTGGAGATAAACAGGAAGGAAACCGCCCCCGTCACTATCGGGACATTGCAGGAAAGGGACAAGCGTTTCAAACAGCTTTCCATCGAAAAGACCGTTGCCGATACGAAAAAGATTGTCCGGGAGAACGACTATCCCGAAAGCCCGTTCACGCAGTACGAAGACGGTATGGTTTATTTTGCCATGCTTGCCCAACTTCAAAGGAGACATTTCCCGCTTTTCGGCATCAAGGACCAGCCTTTCGCATTGGACGAGAAACAGCGGATGAAAATCGTTGCCAAACTGACGGACGCACAAAAGACGGTAATCAAACGGGACTTCATCAGCCACTTCCTTTGTGAGAACGGGCACGGGGACAACAACGCATCCAAGCTGTTAAGGGACTTCGCAAACATGCACTTTCCCGACCAGTACGGACTTACCAAAGCCACCCACGAGGAAGAATATCAGAAACGGCATGAACGTTTGGAAGAAAGGATAAAGGAAATGAAGAAAGCGGAAAAGAAAACAGCCAAAGAAGTGGAAAAGCAGCAGGCAGCGGAAAAGACGGAGAAGAAAGTCACCGCCCCGAAAACGGAGAAGCCCGAAAGCGGAAAGGCAGCATAACCCCAAGCTGAAAACGTGTGCCGGAAACAACATCCGGCACATCTTTTTCACCGCCCCAAGAGAACAGAGGGCAGGGCCGGACGACCCCACCCACACCGCCACCGTAAAACCTTTAAAAATATCAGCGAATGAAATATATAAGAATGTTCCCGGACGTGGAGTATTCCACCGACAGGGATTTTTTCCTTGAAAATCAGATTGTCTGCATTGTAAGCAGGGAGGGCACGAAGTTTTGCAGCCTGATAGAGAACCGTCTGTTCATGCGTTCCCTAAGCCGCCATATCAGTAAGCGGATGCAACTGCATATCATGTGTGAAATCCACGAGGACATCTGCCGCTTTCGTTATGGCGGCGAGCCCGTGGAATGACCTGCCACACCCCACACCTGAATATCGCTTCTTAAAAAAGTCGGGCAATCGCATAGGGATTGCCCGACTTTTTTCTATTTTTGCAGGGTTGAATCAAAAAAGAAAGTTATAAGATTAAAGAATTTGAATGATAACATATTAGAATAGCTTTTAGCTGTTTATTCCCGGACACGAAACGACCAATTTTAATGCAGGAGAATAAACGAGCGGAGTCCTTGTCATACACTAATGGCACGGACTTAACTCGTCTCCTGCGAGGCGCTTGGTCGTGCCTGTGTTCGGACTTGTTAAGTTCCGTGCTTTTTTTCGGCACTTGACAGCAATTACGGACAAGGTATTAATAAAAAACTCATAAAAAATGTACGACAAGAGCGTTGCCATTATCGGCAGTACCATTGAAAAGACAACCAAATACGACTGGTTCAGGGAAGATAAAATCCGTATGGAACTTTATAGTGTCATTCTTGCGCTTTATGGCGAAGGATACCGTACGTTCTCTTGTAATCTGAATACCTATATCGGATTATTGGCGGCTGATACGGTTATCATACTCCGTAAAGCGGACAAATGCCCGGACATACGCCTTTCAGCCATTATCACCGGCATACGCTATCCCAAAGATACCGACAAGGTGTATTGCGCCTTGTATGACGACCTGATAAAGCAGGCGGACAGCAAAGAGACGCTTCCGGAAAAAGAGAGTTTCGGCAATATGCTTGCCGGCAGCCATATCGTCTGTTATTACGATGACCTTTCCAATGAAATGCAGCGGATACACACATCCGGCACTCCTTATATCAATATCCGTCAAAGGATATAGGTGGCAGACTTTACGGCAGTTTACAACAGCTTTTCCAGCCGTTCAATCCGCTTTTCGGTGGACGGATGCGTACTCATGATATATTCGGTGAAAGTCGGACGCTCACCGTAAACGTCTTCCGTCTTTTTCAACCGACGGAGGAAAGAAAGCAATCCTTCGCCGCAACCATATTTCACTGCATAGGCATCACAACGGTACTCGGCATATTTATTGATATTCACGTCAGTTATCTGGCTGATACCGTATATAATCCGGTGAAGCAGTTTGTAAACGGCCCACCATAACTTCGCTATGAGTTCACCCACAAAGCCCAAAGCCGGAACCAATGCAAACACCATGCTGCCAATTATCCCGAATATCAGAGCCGGAATAAGAAATATACCATAAAGGCAGCGGTAACCGAACGACTCCATCGAGAATAAAAGCACCTGATAGACAAAGTCATAATGGGAGATATGCCCCACTTCATGACTGATGATGCCCTTCAGCTCCTCATCTGAAGCTGCGGCGAGTACTCCGCCCGTCAGCCCTATCGTATTGAAACCGAATGCGGCGGCATTTACCCGTGCGTCATTGTTACGGTAAAGTTTCAGTTTCCGGTTCATACCCATTTCTGAAAGTAACCGTTCCAGCCTCATGCGATCGGAGCTGTTCAAAGGACGGTATCCTTCTTTTCTGCGTAGCACCCACACATTTAGCGGAGAAATGGAATAAAGGATGAATAACAGCAAAAGATAATACGGTAACGTATTGACTAAATACGGAATCACCCCCTCATCAAACAGCCCCGGTATATATGCCGGCCATATATGGCGCAAGATTGAAAGTAGCAATGCGTAAAACACCGTAATAAAGACAAAATTCACTATCGTGACATAAGCCAGCAGCAACAGCTTGCTGATGATACGGAATATTCTGAGTGTTGTTTTCATGCGTATATGATTGAACTATTAACTTTCGGCTAAATATAAAAACAAATGTTGTGCAATCCGGAACAATTACTTATTCATTTGTTTTCATTAAGCAAATTTCATAAAACAAAGACGACAGGTTTCCCCACCGTCTTTCTTGATAGATAATGGTAGCAGTTATTCCTTTGCCGTAGTGCTTTCTAAATCGAACGTCACCGTCATTTCTCTTTCCCTGCCAAAATTATCCCGGACAAAGAATTTCAGTTCCGAACGTCTGGCGCTTGTCGAACGGTAAAAAAGGGTGAATACCTGCTTCACCGGATTTTCCGTATCCAGTCCCGGTACCTCTGCCAACGGTCTCACTTCCCGGTTGACGAGTTTTACACCTTTACTGTCCGTCACCTCTCCCTTGCCTTCCATCTGGATGTAACCTATTTCAAACTCCGCCTTTTCATAGTCCCCTTCACGGTCAAGATAAAAGCGTATCTCCACCGTTTCACCCGTTGCGATCTGCTTTTGCAGATACCATGACGAGAGGCTGAAATCATAATCCTGCCGGATGTCTATATCGTCGTTACATGAAGTGAAGGCCAGCACCGCAAAGAGTGCGCCTATACATATATATAATACGTTTTTCATTTTAAGTTTCTCCTTTCTCTTTTCATTAGTTGATAATAAGGCGGACGCCTAAACCTATCTGTGTATGGAAATTACCCGCATCCGTACCGAATAAGGCCCTTTCCTTGACTTGCAGCAAGAATATCACCAGGTCTGTCAGGTAGGTTTCAAAAGCTGCCGTCAGTCCTCCGCCATAGATAAAGCAGTCTTTGTTTGTCACCGCCGCCCCGTCATGGAGCAGCTTGTTCCCCCAATTGATTGTCTCGAAACCGCCCAATGCCGAGAAACCGATGCGGAAACAGAAGTTCCTGCCCCTGTCCGACAATACGGGAACAAAGTAGCCGAGTTCTCCCGTGAACTGCGCTTTGGGCACCGACTCATCCTCATAATCATACTCCTTTATCTGATAATCCAGACCGTACAGCCAGTAGGTACGGTTACGGTTGGTATGTGTAAAGGCCAGTGAGGTGAAGTAGTGGCGTTCGCCGCCACTCTTCCATGAAAAGAAATGATTCACCCCACCCGATGTGAACTGTATGCCCGTCTGTCCCGGCAGGTCACGCTGTGCGTATGCTTCGCCCGCAAAGAGCGACAACACGGCAACCGTCAATAAGAATAGTATTCTTTGCATATGCATTATATTATATATCGGTTATTATTTTAAATGCAGTTCACTGATCGGCTTTGCCGCCACAAGGTCGGTGTTCTCGATACAGAACGACTGGTGACGGGCGCCGCCCTTTTCGTATATCTCCACTACCAGCAGTTTGTCGTCCGGCAGTGTCAGTTTCGGCAGTACGAACACGTTCCGTGCCATCGCCTTGCCGTCCACCGTCGTCAGGCGGTTGTAAGTCCTTACAGGTTCCACGAAGCTCTCCTGCATGGCCGTGCGTTTCGCCACCTTTTTGTCAACCACCTTGAAACGGATATAGTCTATGTCGAAAGACACGTCCGAGTAGTTACGTATGGAAGTATGCAGGTAAAGCAGGTCATTGTTGATGTAGAGTCCTTTCAACAGGCTCTGTATGCCGTACTTTTTACAGCCGATATGCCTGATGTCCCTCTTGTTCTTTTTATACAGCGTGTACATGATGCGGTTCACCACCAGCGGAGTCTCCCCGCCGAGTTCCTTCAGCTTCACGAACATGCGGTCGTCAGCCGCCCCGCCCATCGGGTTCTCTCGCAGCCAGTCTTCCATCTCGATAGAGAGCTGTGCCGGTTCGTCCTTATATACCACGTTAAAGGAATAGAAGCAGCCGTCAGCCGTAATGACCGAGAAGTTCGTCTCGCCCTCAAAGCCCTTTACGGCAGCCTTGATGCGTACCACATTCTCCGCACCCGTAGCCTTGTCGGCAATGATGTCGTAGGAGCCTAAATCCACATATTTCACTTCCGAAGGGAACAGGATATGTACGGTTTTCGAGAAAGTCACCTCAATCCTGTGCGGTGCGATAATCCGGTTGGTTGGGAAAATCTTTGTTTCCACGGGTTCCTGCGCCTTTACTGACAATACGGTTAAAAGCATTACTAATGATAGAATAAATCTTGTCTTCATAATCTGATTACTGTTTTTTGGATATTAATAAAAGTTGATAATTCGCTTTTACGGTCACCTTCACCTCACGCATCTTGGTGGCAAGATATTGCGAGCCGCCGCTTAGCACGCCCCGTGTCACGTCCATGACAAGCTGTTGGGAAGCGCTACGTGCGAACGAGATGCTTGTCCCGAAACCGCTTCCGGTATTGGCGGCGGCTTCCTTCATGGCAGTGCGTTCCGTTGTGTTCGGAACGAAAAGCCCGGCCTGTCCGTCCATGTCGTAAGCTGCCAGTTCCACCGGCAGGATATTGCCGCCGCTTTCAATCGAGTTCACGCTTACCGCCATCCGTTGCCCTTCGATGCGTACCGTACCGTAAAGCGGGGTATTTGCGGGGACAAGCACGCCGCCCACTTGCAGCGGTTCCAGCAACCTGAATTTAATTCATGAACCGGTAGTCACCGTCTGGTCTTCCGCCACACAGGCCCGTATCGTGTTGCTCCCGGCCTTTTCTCCGGCTCCCACGGCAGTAGCAAAATCGTAATTGCGGGGTATCGTATCCATGCCCGGAGGTGCGGCCAGTGACGAGACCACATTTTCCGTGGCACGTCCTACGGCCATTGCGGCAGGATTGCCGGTTTCTGTTCCCGTACCGCCGACAGGCTGTATGCTCTTTATCTGCCCACCCGCCTGACCGGGGAAATAACGTGCCGCCATCTCATACGACTTTTCCATCAGTTCCAGTGGGTCCTGTCCCTTCCGATCCCGTTCCAGTTTTTCATTCAGCTCCTTCACCTGTCGTTCCAGATCGCTTACCCTGGGATTGTCTTTCGGTTCCTGATAGAACGAGGTGATTTGTCGTGAGATTTGTTGTTGCTGCTGCCATGACTCCCGGATAGCGTCCTGTTCCGGTGCCACCTTTTCCGGCTTCGGCCCGTCCAGCGTGTCCGGCATCAGGTAATCGCCCGCCACGTCCTGCAAGGTCCTTATCTTTTCCTGCCTGCGCTTCTTCATCTGTTCCAGTTCGTAAGCCTTCTGTTTGTCCGCCATCGTTTCGGGAGCTATGGCATCGGGTATCGTCGTATTGATACCTGCCGCCCCTTCTGTTGTTTCGGAAGTGTCCGGCTTGAAGATAAACCAGATGAATCCGGCACACAGCAGCGAGAGGAAGGCCACCACGCCATAGAATTTCAATTTCTCTGCGGTCTTGCCGCCTGACTTCTTTTCGGATGCGGGTTCCACCTTCTGCGCTTCCCGCTGTTTTTCTTTCTCTTCTTTTTTATTGGATTGTGTCATTGAATGAATGTTTTAAAGGTTTGATACTGTCCGTTTGGGGTAGCACAACCCTGTGGATGTGCTGTACCTCAATCGGATATTGGTCCGTTCCGCAAAAACCGCCTGCGATGTAGGCGAGGTCAACGGCGGCAAACAGGCCGAGCAGATAAAGGATAATCAACCTTTGCTGCCGGTAACTTAACCGTTCCCACCTTTTGCGGAGCTTGCTCACATAGCGGCCCTTCCTTGTTCCGAACTTCCGAAGGGCTTTTTTAACGGGATTATCTCTCATACTGGCCGATGTCTTTGTTTTCTACAATCGTGAAACCTTCTATCAGGAATCCCTGCGGGTTGTTGTCGCTCCGGGTCACGTTCCTCAAACGGCAGATGGTGACAAGTGACCTTTCAGTGACGCTGCTTGACCGGATGATGTGCTGGCGGCTATAGGTTTTCATTTCGTACGGATAACTGTTGAAATTCCCCTGTATGCTGTCCACCGTCAGCGTTTGTGAGATGTTTCCCGCTATCATCCGGTTAAAATACCCTTTCTCCTGCAAGTTCCGGTAATATCCGATAGCACTTTCATCCGAAAGGTAGAGGGCACGCCCCACATTGCTTTCAATGGCATCCTTGTCCGGTGAGAGTGTAAAAAACAGTTCGTGAAAACGTCTGATATGTTCCCGTGCCTCTACCGGACGGTTTTGTTGCGCATCCTGCGAGAGAGCCAGCATCAGCGATTTTCCGTTGTCCAATACATAAATCTTCTGCCGTTGGGCCTCCGCAAAGTCATAAGCCTTTCATACGGCAAAGACCGTTATCAGTGTGCACGCCCCTAAGAATACCATCCCGAACAACCGGAGTTGGCGGAATGACGTCTCGATGTTTTTTAATGACTTAAATTCCATGTCTTTATTCTATTTTTATTTTAATGTTATACAATTATTGATGCACGGTTAGAACATTTTCTTGATACGCCCGGCTACCGATCCACCCACAGCACCGCCTACCGCCGCCGCACCGTTTCCGGCCATTTTCCCGGCTCCGTTGGCCTTCTGTCCGTAAGCTCCGGCACCGCCCGCCTGAATAATCCACGATGAAACGGTGGGGACACAGAAGTAACCGATGATGCCTATAATCATAAAAATGCAATAGACACTGTTGGAGGCATCCGGTATGAATGTCGGGTCCTGCATCTGCTTGATGTCCTGCTGCAACATCAGTATCTGTATGCGTGAGAGGATAGCCCCGAACAAGTCACCCACGGGCAGCCACAGATAGATGCAGATATACCGGGACAGCCATGTGGTGAGCGTACTCTGGAATCCGTCATAGACGGCCAGCGCAAAGGAGATTGGCCCCAATATGGACAGCACAATCAGAAAGAAGGTTCTCAGCGTGTCTATCAGCAGCGATGCCGCCTGAAAGAAGAGTTCCAGTAGCTCCCGAAACCATTGCCTTTTCCCCCATATCGTACACCGCCTTCTGCCCGTACATGTTAATCATTGTGTCCATATCGCCCAGCGACCAGCCAAGCTCATCTATTTTCTTGTCAAACTCCTCGTCACTTACCAGAAAAGCCTTTGCCGGGTCACGCAACATCGCCTGCCGTTCCAGTTCATCCTTCTCTTCCTGATACTTCTTCATGTCAAAGGTTTGCTGTTCAACCAGCGAGGAAGTCGCGTTGCATACGGGAGAGAGTATCCCGTTGATAGTGCCCAGAACCATGCCCGGAAAGAACATGATGCAAAGACCGAGTACGAAAGGCCGAAGCAACGGGAACACGTCTATCGGCTCTGCCCGTGAAAGGGATTGCCATACCCGGTATGCTACATAGAACAACGCTCCGAGGCCGGCCACTCCCTTCGCTACCGAAGCCATATCTTCACATAACGGCATCATTTCATCATACAGCGAACGCAGAAGCTCGTGCAGGTTTGTCCAGTCTATTGATAATAATAACATAGTCTTCTTGATTGATTTAATGGATGAATGATTACCAGTAACGCTGGTCGTGTGTCCCGTACAGGGCGAGTACCCGTGCGGCATCCCCCTTCTTCTTGCTGCGTAGGTACGATACCCCGATATTCTTGCGGGTATAGTACCATGTCAGGTTCTTGTATTCCAGCACCTCGCCGTATATCCGGTTGATGATGTCCAGCCGTTCCTTGTCGGTCATCGAGAGTCCGGTTGCCGTAGTCACTTCCTTCAAATCCAGCAGCAGGTCGCTGCTTTCCTTGAGCAACTTGTTATACCCGAAGGCGATAGCCGAGAGCTCTTCCACTGTGAAGTTCGGATCGCCCGTCATCGTATTGAAATTCGTCACGTAGATGTCGCTGATGTCACCCACCAACAGAATGGTTTGCTGTACTTTACGAGCACCTTTTACAAGGTCATGCACCGATTTCAAGGCATCGTAATAGGCCTTTCCCTGCTCGTAAATCTTTACAGTCTCCTGAAAGTTGCTCCACATGTTCTGTGCCGTTGTGGAAGTCTGTACGATTTCATTGGCCGAGTTCACGATGCTTTGCGCGAAATTGCTGGGGTCGAAAACCGCCCACTGTGCCCTGACCGTCACCGAAAGGGACAGCAGGGCCATCAGTAGAATTGTTATTTTCCTTTTCATGCGTCTATCTCCTTTCTTTAGTCAGTAAATACCGGCTGTCATCGTCACGGGCGAACAGACCGTAACTGCCGAACAGCAGCACCTCGCTGCCTGAAAAATACCCGATGCATCCGGCATCCCTGTTCCCGTGCAGGAAAAGGTCATCACCGCCGCGCAGCGGGATATTGATTTCAACGTAGGCCCTTTCTCCGATGAACAGCGTGGCCTTGTATCCCTTGAAGCCGTCCGTCACCCGGTTCGATTTACGGATAGTTAGTGTCGATTCGCCTTCCTTGTTCATTCAGTGCCCGCAGATGCGGTCATGTTCCAGTTCTTTTCTCATCTCCCCAATCAGGTTCAGCAGGTCCAGATTGGTCAGGGTCGCGTCTCCGAGCGCTTCCCTGCATTGGTTTAATAAATCTTTCTTACTCATTGTATTTTATGGATTAAAGGATTACTTGTTTTCCTGCCGTTTGCTTTCGGCAAGCTGTTTGATTGCTAACTCTATATTGCCCCCCAGCTTTTCAGTCAGCCGAGTAAGTTCCAGTTTTTCAGACTCTTCGGTCGTGTAGCACAGATACTCTTCACCCGAAACTTCTGTTGCGTACACTGCACTCTGCGTGCCGCCGAGTCCTATCCAGACCTCTTTGTACCTGCGGTTTGCCGCATTGGCAAGATTAATAGACAGTATCTGCGCCCGTTCCTTGTCCGTCAGTCCGAGCAAGTTCTGTATCTGGTCGAACTTATTCTGATACTTTCGTTGGTCAAGCAGTATCTTGCAGTCGGAATTATTGATAATCGTCTCCTTCACAATCGGACTCGATATGATGTCGTCTACTTCCTGCGTCACGACTACCGCTTCGCCGAAGAATTTTCTGACCGTTTTAAAGAGATAGCGGATATAGGAAGCCATCTCTTCACGGGCGATTGCCTTTCATGCCTCTTCAATTAATATCATCTTGCGGATACCCTGCAAACGTCTCATTTTATTTATGAAAGTCTCCATAATAATGATAGTCACCACCGGAAAAAGTATGGGATTATCTTTCACGACATCCAGCTCGAATACGATAAACCGTTTATTCAATAAATCTAGTTCCTTGTCCGAGTTCAGCAGATACCCGTATTCACCGTTCTTGTAATAGGGTTCCAGTACATTCAGAAAACCGTCCACGTCGAAATCCTTCTCACGCACATTCTTGTCCACCAGCACCTTGCGGTAGTCCTTCCTCACAAATTCATAGAACGAATTGAAATTGGGCTTGATTTTCCGGTTTTTCTTTATCTTCTCGATATACAGGCTGACTGCATTCGATAGCGCCACCTCTTCCGAACGTCGGGGCGGTTCATCCTCTCTTTTCCATAAGGTCAGAATCAGCGTCTTGATGCTGTCCCGCTTCTCGATGTCATACTGGTTATCTTGTGTAAAAAACGGATTGAACGAAATCGGATCATCTTCCTTATAGGTGAAATAAACTCCATCGTCCCCGCCTGTTTTCTGATGAATCAGGTCGCACAGTCCCTTGTATGAATTTCCGGTATCAACAAGCAGGATATGCGTACCTTGTTCCCAATACTGTCTCACAAGGTGGTTGGTGAAAAAGCTCTTTCCGCTGCCCGACGGGCCGAGGATGAACTTGTTCCGGTTGGTCACCACCCCTTTTTTCATGGGTAAATCCGAAATGTCAAGGAAGACGGGCTTTCCCGTCAGCCGGTCCACCATGCGCAGACCGAAAGGAGAGAGCGAGTTCCGGTAGCAGGTTTCCGCCGTAAAGAAGCATAGTGCCTGTTCGGTAAACGTGTAGAAACTCTCTTCCGAAGGGAAGTCCGCCTCATTTCCCGGTATGCCCGCCCAATAGAGTACCGGCAAGTCGGTGGTGTTATGGTGCGGCGTACATTCCATCAGCGCCAGTGCGCTGCCCACGTCATTCTTCGCCCGCCGCAGCTCGTCCCCGTTTTCGGCCCACGCGATGATGTTGCAATGGCAGCGGACGGATTGCAGCCCGTTGGTGTGCGCCACGTTCAAGTATTCATCCAGCCATTCCTTGTTTATCTGGTTGCTCCGGCTGTAGCGTGAAAGCGACTGCATGTTCTTCGCCATCTTCTCAAAACGGGCGAGGTTCTCGCTGCTGTCGTCTATGAATATTCACTGGTTGTAGATATGGTCGCAGGGCAGCATGATACCCACGGGCGAGGCATAGCTCAGACGGCAGTCCGAGCGGTCCGTGGAAAGACGTTCATAACGTCCGTCAGTCCGCACCTTTCCCGGCAGGTCGTCGAGGTCGGAAAGGGTATGCAGACAGAGCCGTTTGTCGCCGATACGCATCTCGTCCGGGTTCAACTGCATGTCTTGTAGCATGACGCTTCCGTCCGTCGATAAGGTCAGGTACCTCTCGATGATGCCCGGTTCGTTTTCCGTTCCCGTTATCTCTTCCGTGGCCAGCCGTTCCAGTCGCACTAGCCCGCCGTCATTAACAATACTCTCGAACTGTCCCACCGACTCCATGAAACGCTCCATTGTCTCTTTGTCCTGTATCTCTTTCGGCACCAGAAACTTCCGACACAGCGTATTCCAGTTGCTTTGCTGCCGGGAGCGTTCTTTGGTGGTCTTGGTGAGAAACAGGTAGCAGGTGTGGTTGAGATAGGGCCGTTCGTTGAAATGCCGTTCAAAACTGCGGGAGAGGAAGCTCAGGTCGTCTTTCCCGGTGTCGGGTCTGTATTTCTCCGTGATGAAAATATCCTGCTTGTGGATGATTGAATAGTTCGGCAATACCTTAATTGCCTTGGCTCATGTGGCGTGCATCGCCTCATATTCCGTGGATGATACCGAAAATACTTCCGGCAGTGTCACCCGGAAAGCCACCGTTATGTCAGCGTCCTTGCTGACGATGCAGCCGTGTTCCACCGCCATGACGGGGAATTTGCTTTCCAGTGTGGATGTTGTCAATGTACTTCTCATAATTTACGATTGTTGTTTTTTAATCAGACGTGTGATACGTTTCCGTGAGATGATCCGTCGGGGATGCTGCCGGGCGGCAAGGAGCTTCATCAGTCCGTGGCTACCAAACTGCTTGTTCAGCGAGAAGGTTAGCCAGACTATTGCCGTGGCCGCCGATACCCCGAAACCGATACATACCCATTGCCCGATGCCCGCCGTGTACATGATGACGAACACCACGAACACGGCAAGCAGCCCGAAAGCAAAAATAAAAAGGTATTGGGCACGGAGTCCCTTAAATTCCACCTCACGCCCCACACCTTTGTTTATCTCAAAATCAGACATAAGTTGTGCCTTTGAATTGTTTTTAGAGGAAGAACGACCTCAGAATAGTGGCGGCTACTATCAGGAAGATACAGGCTCCAAACCAGCTGCTCGCAGTTTTCGAGGTATCCGGATCGCCCGAACTGAACTTCTGATAGACCTTGACGCCCCCAATCAAACCGATAATGGCACCCACCGCGTACACCAGTTTCGTCCCCGGATCAAAATATCCCGTCACTAATTGCGTGGCTTCCGTGATGCCCGCCTGTCCGTTCCCTTGTGCCATTGCCGCACCCGCTGCCGCCAGTACGGCCAGCATCATAATCAATCTTTTCTGTTTCATTAATTTCCGTGATTTTTTTAAGTGAATAAAAATCCACGGGCTGCCCCCTTTCACTATCCCCATAAGGCAGCCGTGGCCGTTTATGGTTTAATGGTTCAGGGGGTAAGTTCCGGCAGGTAATCAGCCGGAGTCAAAATACATCTCTCGCATGGTTGCATGATTGAATGGTGAAACTTCATTGTTAATTCTCTCCCCGGGATGAAGATCTGAATCATCCCGAATCGTAATAGCCTTTTGTTCTCATTGTCTTCTGCGTTTTAAATGTTTAACCGGCCTTCTTCAGATAGGCTCCGCACTTGAAACCTTTGCGGGGCATATAGTTCTCAAAGGAGGAGGATTTGAACAGCCACATCCGATTTGCCCACCGGGCAAGGTCACGCTCGTACTGCGTGGGCACCCGTTCATTCCCATAATCCCGGAAAGGAATCACAAAGGGGGTGATACCCAGTTCCCTCAGTGTGTTCAGCCGGAACAGGTCCTGCTCGATGGTCGAATTGAAACCTACCAGCACATAGCAGGTTATCTTGTAAGGCTTCACGTACTTTACCATTTCTTTCAGGCGGTCCGTCAGGTCAAGTTGCGGCAGGTCCCATGCGATATGGATGTTCTGCTTCATCCTGAGCCTGTTCAGATGCCAGGCCTGTTCCTCGTCCATAATCCTAACATCCACGCCGTGCAGCTTTACGGGCTGGCCCGCTTTCATCAGATAGCTTACCGCACTCCTTCACTGCGGGTTCGCAAAGAAATTGTTGTCCAGCACCTCTATCCAGTTTCCTTTCGGGTTTAGCTCCACCGGTTCCACTGCCCGGATATATCCCTCTTTTTCACGGACAAGGCAGAAAGGACACTTGCGGATGCAGCCTCTTGAAAAGAATTGGAGGGAGAACGGGTAATCAGGGTATATGGAATAGTCCATCATCCGGCTGTTCTCCACGGCTTCGGGAAGCCTGCCGGCAATGTCATACCCGGTGCCGCCCCCTATCACTTCACCCGCATCCAGCAGGTTATAGTCATAATCAGGCGTGAAGGTGAACACCTTGCTTGCCAATACCTTGTCATACCGCTGCGCCGGTGAGGCCCATTCCACCCGGTGTCCCTTTGCTTTGTTATAAGCGGAAAGGCGCATCAGTGCGAAATTGGGGAAGTTATGCCCGTCCACATCTACTAATCCTATGTTCATACGGATAATGATTAATGGTGAATAATTCGTATTGTCTTTTCGGGTAAGGGACGGGCATGTCATCCCGAATCGTAATAGCCTTTTGTCATGGCCGTATTGTTTGATGGTTATGTACTAAAAGAAATTCTCTCTGTTTTCGGGTAATCCGTTTTTCCGGATCAACCCGTATCAAAATAACCTTTTGTCATCGTTACCTCCTTTTTTAAATTGGTTAGTCACTGTCCGGAGCAGCCCCGCCCATTCGCTCGGCATCATCCAGAAATTTGCTGATACGGCTGTCGCTGCCGTTGATACTTGCCAATATTGAACGTTCAATTCGCGTATCCTTGATATGGTGGATAGCCTTCAACAGAGACAGCCGTCTGCCTGCCGGAATATCCTTGCCGTTACACAGGTCGATAATCAAGTCTATCTCTTCCGGCCCTATGCCGGGTACCTCTGAATAATCCTCACGGGCACAGTTCAAATCTTCCAGTTCCTCATTCAACTCGTCCGTATCCACCCCGTCACCGTTTCCGGTTTCACCGTCATCGCTTTCATGCCCGGCGGAACTGTCAACCCCGGAGGCCCGCCACTCTTCCACACGCTTGTCCTGGAATAAATCGGGAATACGTTCAGGTTGAACCTGTGCACTCCTGCGGGGGGATGTCTTTTCGTTTCCACCGGCAAAAGTAGAGGCATTTTCAGTTCCTGCAATAGCTCCGGAACCGCTGGCGTTCATTGGCGGCTGTTGGCGTGTCCCGTAGCTTCTTGTGACGACAAGGCTGTCCGTCTCAGGCTGTTTTTCCACCGTTTGTTCACTGTTTTTCTCCGCTGTCTTTTCCATGGGCTTCATCTCCGCCTTGACGGGTGGAAGCTCTTTCTCCTGCGTTTTCACGACTGCCGGAGTCTCTTTCCTGCCCGTTTTCCCTTTCGCCCGTCCGCGTCCCTTCTTCCGTTCCTCTTTCACCGGATCGAACCAGCCTGCCGCACTCCGCAGGGCTTTCGCCATGCGGCAGCGTGCCTTCCCGAAACATATCTCGCCAAGCTGCCCCCTAAACAGGAACTTGTCCATGAACAGATAGGCGAACAGCAGCCAGAACAGAACCGCTCCGGCTTCATAACATGACCGTATATCCATAGCTTAAAATATTTTGTTGTAACTCTTCTGGCAGTATGCCTTCACCTCATCCGAATGTTTCTCGAAATGTTCCCGCAATACATTGTCAATGTAATTGCCCACCGTCAACTGCCGTTTACCGGCAATGCCGACAATGACCGATATTTTCTGATGCAGTTCCTTGTCTATATAGACACCCTGCCTGCCTTCACATTTGTAAGGGGTGAGGAATCTCCGCATAAATTCGGCCAGTGCGGCTTTCAGCGTTTTAGATGCGGCCTTTTCCGGCATCTCTTCCGCCTCAAATTCCGTCTTTGTTTCTTCTGCCGTTTCCCTGTCCGTTTCCCCTTTTTGGGGAACAGACGGTGTAACCCTTTCCGGCGGGCTACCCGCCATCAGGCTGCGCAGGTAGGCTTCATCCACCGGATTCTGTTCACTCGTTTTCTTTACCATGACTATACGATTTTGATTGTCCGCATGATTTCATCCATAAGCGCATCGAAGCCGCACTCCTTCGTAAAGCCCGCATCCGGTGCAAACAGGGTGCTCCGGTAAACCGGGCCGCCCGTAATGGCGAGGTCTTTGGTGAAGTTACTGCGCACGGGAATACGGGTTTTGAGACAGTCCAGTCCCAAGAGGGAGAAACCTTGCTGGTAAATGTCATATAAAACGGTACGTTCCCTGCGGTCCACCATATTCCAGAACATACACAAGGCTTTCAAATTGGAGATACCGGTCTTTATCAGGCGGTCATTGACAGTCGTGGCAAAATTCAGCGTACTTTCCAGCACAAGGCGGTCTGCCTTTATCGGTACGAACAGGTAATCGAGCGCACTGATTGTGGCAATCACCCCGTCACTGCCCATTGTTCCGGGCAGGTCGAACAGTACCACGTCATAATGCACGTCCGCCTTTTCCTCAAACGCCCTTCAGTCCGTCATACAATCCGCAGGGGTACTGCCGATAACCGGATAAGCCTTCTTCTTCAACCGCCCGGCCTGTTCCACCAGAAGATTTTGATAGGCGGGTGTGGTCTTTACCACTTCCATATCCCGCTTTTTCTGTTTGATGATTGAATGCTGCGGATAGTCACAATCCACTATCGCCACATTCAGACCTTTCACATAATGCAGTCACGATGCCGCATAAATCGCAAAGGTTGATTTACCCACGCCGCCCTTCTGGGAGGCGAACGAAACGAACACGGTTTTCTTTCTCTTTTCCATTGTTACTGATTTAAATGAATAAATTGATTTATAGACAGTCGGATGAACAGCCACCTGTCTTTTCGGCTGTCTGTCCGGTTACTCATTCTGTTATCTGTTTGTCTGATTAGCTATATAGTTATTTAATTATGCAGCTACTTAGCTATCCGGCTATCTGTTTATATAGCTATTCAATTATATAGCTATGTACATATCCAGACAGCTATTCACATGTCTGATTGCATAGCCATTTATCCGAATATCTGTTTATCCGTCTATACATTTATATATATGTATAGCCATATATCCGGATAAATGCCTGTCTGAATATCTACTTGATTGCATATCCGTTTATCCGTTTAAACAGCTATCCGGCTACAAATAAACCTCAAAAAGAGCATCCATGAAGTATACTCGGTTTCAAAGTCATTCATTGGCGGGTGTTGGCGTGATACGCCATGATGCACGGACAGAAAAAACTATCTACCTTTGTTGCCGGGAGAGCGCAGCCCGTTCTCGATAAGAGAACGTCAGACAATCCTTCAGACCTTTAATCCGGCACAGCCGGATTTTAATATGCGCTAGCATATAGCAAGGTGTACTTTCAGCGGTTGGAAATATTTTCAACCGCTGAAAGTACCGCCCCGAAAGGTCTTTCGGGGGCAAAGGTTCTCCCAAGTCGAACCTTTTAAAATTTTCATGTTATGAAAGATGAAACAAGAATCCGTAACGCCGCAGGGCGCAAGGTGCTGGCAGACCCGCGTACGCACCGCTATTACCTTTGTCTCAATGACAGTGAGAACGAGAAGTTTCTCACGATGTTCGAACAGTCCGGCATGAAGAACAAGGCCGAATTTATCTTTGCACGCATCTTCGGTTGAGAGTTCAAGGTAGTGAAGATTGACAAGGAAGCGCAGGAATATTATGCCCAGCTCACCGCTTTCTATCAGCAGTTCCGCCGTATCGGGAATAACTATAACCAATGTGTAAAGGTCATTCATACCATTTATGGAGAAAAGAAATCGCTTGCGTTCCTTTATAAACTGGCAGAAGAAACCCGTAAACTGGAAGAAGTATGCAGGCAGGTTATCGAACTGACAAAGCGGTACGAAAAGGAGTATCTCACTAAAAAGGAATAACGTCATGGTGCCGAATATCACATCCGGCAGTTCATTCTATGGAGTGATTGCCTATAATAAGATAAAGGTGGACGACGGTACGGCAAAGGTATTGTGACATCCGAAAATAGCAGCGGACACTTCCGACAATGTGCCGATTGAAAACTGCGTGCAGGCTTTCGAGCCTTATATCGCACTCAACCCGCACGTCAGGAAATCGGTTATCCACATCTCATTGAATCCTTCCCCGAAAGATATTCTCTCGGAGGAACAGATGACCTTACTGGCGCAGGAGTTCATGGAAAAGTTCGGTTACGGGAACCAGCCCTATATCGTATGGCTACATGAAGACATAGACCGTAAACACATGCACATCGTTTCGGTACGTATCAACGAGAAGGGAGAAAAGATAGACCACAACCGGGAGGCTATCCGGGCACAGAATATCTGTCGGGATATGGAAGTGAAGTACGGCCTTCATCCCACACTCGGAGAACATGGTGAACGGGAACTTTTGAGCCTGCAAAAAGTGGACTATGCGAAAGGTGACGTGAAAGCGCAGCTAAAGCATACCGCCCGTACTTTGCTGGAATGTTACAACTGCCATTCGCTTGCCGAATACAACACCCTTCTGAACTTGTATAACGTAACCGTTTATGAAGTCAGGGGAAGCGTGGACGGGAAGGAATACCACGGCATCATGTACGGGGCTTTGGATGATGACGGACAGCAGGCAGGCACGCCTTTCAAGTCCTGCAAGTTCGGAAAGGTATTCGGTTATGAAGCCCTGCAAAAGAAGTTTGCCGCCACCGCCGAAAAGGTGAAAAGGAACAGCCTTGCCGAAAGGGCACGGCAGGAAATAGTCAAAGCCATGCAGGACATAAGTACGAAAGAAGCGTTTGCCCGCAGGCTGAAAGATGCGGATATAGAGGTGGTTTACCGTATCAATCCCGAAGGACGCCTGTACGGTATCACTTTCATAGACCATACCAACCGGACAGTGTTCAACGGCTCGCGTTTGGGCAAGGCCTTTTCAGCCAATGTATTCAACGAACTGTTCAATAATCCGGATGCGGACCGTACAAAGCTGATACCGCCACCGGAGCAGGATACGCCCCGGCAGGCACGGGAAACGGATGCGGAAGAAAGACAGGAAAGGGAGGAATACCGACAGCAGGAAAATCGAGGTAACTATCAGAGTGAACCGTCCAGCAGTCTGATTGATACGTCCGCACTCGGTGCCATTGACATTTTCTCCGTACTCATGGAAGATGACCATACGCACGAGTACATCGATCCGGCCTTCCGCTTCGGACGCAGGAAAAAGAAGAAGCGCAGGCGCAGGTTATAATATAATAATGTATAGAAGAAGTCTAATTTTAACAGTTACAATTATGCAGAATGAAGATGATTTAAGAGGTCTTGCCAAAGTCACGGACTTTATGCGGGCCATCAGTTTTTTATTTTTGGCGATACACATCTATTGGTTTTGTTACGGCTGGCTCCACGAAATGGGCTGAACGCTCGATATAGTGGATAAGATACTGTCCAATTTCCAACGTACTACCGGACTATTTTCATCCTTGCTTTACACAAAACTGTTTTGTGTCCTCTTCCTCGGTCTGTCCTGCATGGGCAACAAGGGAGTGAAGAAGCATGAAATCACATGAAGGCAGATTATCATTGCGGCCATAGCGGGTGCAATACTCTTTTTCCTGAACTGGTGGTTACTGTCCATTGACGCATCATCCGGTGTATGTGCGGTACTTTATACCACGACATTGGTCGGTGGCTTTTTCTGTCTGTTGGCATCCGGTTTATGGATAAGCCGTCTGTTGAAGAACAATTTGCTGGAAGACGTTTTCAATACGGAGAATGAATCGTTCATGCAGGAAACCCGCCTTATGGAAAACGAGTATTCCATTAACCTGCCGACTAAATTCTGGTACAGGAGAAAGGAATGGAAAGGCTGGATAAACGTGGTGAATCCGTTCAGGGCAAGCATGATTTTAGGCACGCCGGGTAGCGGAAAATCGTATGCCGTGGTCAATAATTACATAAAGCAGGCAATCGAGAAGTCCTATGCACTTTATATATACGACTTTAAATTTGATGACTTGTCCGTTATCGCCTATAACCACCTGATTAAGTACAGACACCGCTATAAGATACCGCCCAAGTTTTACGTGATAAATTTCGATAACCCACGCAAGAGCCATCGCTGTAACCCGCTGGCACCGGAACTGATGACGGATATTTCAGACGCTTACGAGTCGTCGTACACCATAATGCTTAACCTCAATAAGTCGTGGGTGCAGAAGCAGGGGGACTTCTTTGTGGAATCCCCGATTGTATTGTTTACGGCGATAATCTGGTTTTTGAAGTTGTATGAAAACGGTAAGTATTGTACGTTCCCTCATGCGATAGAACTATTGAACAAAAGGTACGAGGATGTATTCACCATTCTGACAAGCTATCCCGAACTTGAAAACTACTTGAGTCCGTTTATTGATGCATGGAAAGGCGGTGCCAGTGAGCAGTTAATGGGGCAGATTGCATCTGCCAAAATCCCGCTGTCCCGACTGATAAGTCCGCAACTCTATTGGGTAATGTCCGGCAGTGACTTTACGCTGGATATTAATAATCCCAAAGAACCGAAAGTGTTATGTGTGGGCAACAATCCCGATAGAATTTCTATTTACGGGGCAGCTTTAGGTCTGTATAACTCCCGTATCGTGAAGCTGATAAACAAAAAGAAGCAACTCAAAAGTTGTGTGATTATTGACGAGTTACCCACGATTTTCTTTAAAGGTTTGGACAATCTGATTGCCACGGCACGAAGCAACAAAGTGGCGGTTGTGTTAGGTTTTCAGGATTTCAGCCAGTTGAAGCGCGATTACGGAGACAAGGAGGCCGCTGTCATCATGTCAACTGTGGGCAATGTATTCAGCGGTCAGGTAGTGGGCGAAACGGCCAAAACATTGTCGGAAAGGTTCGGGAAAATCCTGCAAAAACGGGAGTCTGTGAGCATCAACCGCAGCGACACTTCCACTTCCATCAGCACACAACTGGACAGCCTGATACCTGCCAGCAAAATCAGTACACTCTCACAAGGTATGTTTGTAGGTGCCGTAACGGACAATTTCGGAAAAACGATAGACCAGAAAATTTTCCATGCGCAGATAGTTGTTGACAATGAAGCCGTACAGAAAGAGACGGCGGCCTACCAGCCCATACCCGAAATCAGCAGCTTTCTGGACGAGAACGGCAATGATACAATGGAGCAGCAGATACAGGCCAACTACCGGCAAATCAAGCAGGATATTGTCGAACTTGTGGAGAACGAGCTAATCCGCATAGAGAATGATCCGGAACTCAAACACTTGTTAGGTGGTGATGAAGGCGTACAGACGACATCCTAAAACGGATAGTATGATATCAAATATTACAATTCCGAAGGCATATAGTCTTCGGAATTATTTCATAAGAATTTCAACAATTCTTCTCCATTCATCTCCTGTCAAGTTTGATTTTTTCGGTTTAAAATTATCCCAATCAGATGCCGATAATCCTTTGATTTTTTTTCTTAGAGAGGAATAGGAGAAATTTTTTAAGTCTCCATCTATAATATTTGCTAAACTAAATGATAAAGACCGTGGAATTCCCAGCATTCTTAATGCTAATGGTTTTTCACTATCTACTCCATAGTAAACTAATGAAGGAATGTAGGAATCCTGAATTTCATCTTGATTGCCTTTTACTATGCCTTCTAAAGCGCTCAATCCCCATGAAGTCTTGAAACGTATGTCATTCATCTTTTTCATAAACTCAGTCATACGTTCATCATCTTTCAAAGTCTTATAACTGGGATGAATTAAAGAAATAGAATTAAGTTTATCTCCTTTAACCCAAGCTGTTACCATTTTAGCTATTAGCTCTGGACTGAAAGGAGCCTCTTTAGAATCTGTTCCTAAATTTGTTTCTTTCAGTGTAGCTATCACTTTAATTTTTTCTGTAAGATTAGAATTGTCTCGTTTATTAAACATGACATTCGGTTGCCATCCTGCTAAATTAGCAATAATATCATTTTGTGATTTCTCTCGCATTATTTTCAAAACAGACGGAACTGAGAAACCTGTTTTATCTGCAAACTGTAATGCACCTAAAGTTCCACTGTATTTTAATTCAATAGATTGATATATACTTTTGCATAGTTGGACAAATCTTTCTTTTTGTTCTTCAGTCTCAAGTAGGTAATATTGCAATGAATCCTTAAACAAATCCTCAACTTCCATTGCATACGTATTTTGTCCAGTAGTAAGTAAATGCACAAAATATTGAAACAACGGAGAAAATGATGAATACTCTCTGACCAAATCATAAATGCCATTTTCTTTCGACAAATAAAAACGTACACTATTTTCATTAATAAAAAGTTCGGCTAATACACTTGCCAGTTCATCAGAACTCCTTTGAATAATACCTTTAAAAACATCCTCACTTTTAGAGGTATGAAAGGGCATTATTATTTTCCCGAAATTATCAACTAAAGTTCTACCAGCTCTTCCTGCTATATTCCAAAAATCATTGGAAGAGAGAACAGTATCCCCTTTTCTATAATCATCAAAGAAAACAGAAGACACAGGAAAGTTTACTCCTTCCGCTATGGTAGTAGTGGCACAGACATATTTTATTTGCTTTTCACGAATCAAATATTCAATCAAAAGTTTGGCCTCGTCTGACAATCCAGCATGATGAATAGCTATTCCTTTTGATAAATATTTTGTTAAGGTCGTTTCTTTCCCTATCTCATCGTCAATGTATTTTCTAACTAATGCTATTTCCTCCGTCTCTACAAATGAATTCATCAGATTATAGATGAATCCCGCTCTCTTATTGGCTGTACCTCTACCATAACAAAGAATTAGCTGCGTTTTTCCTGTTTCCGCAAAATGCTTACTGGCAAATTCAAGAATACGGTCCTTTTCCGAACTACTTTGCAATTTATACGGATTATTGAAAGCCCCTTTTGTTTCACTTTTAAAAGATGTATCATAAGCTGATGCCAATAATTCATATTTTATTTCATCAATATGTTTAGTCTTATGATTTTTTAAACCAATAAGCAACTTTTCTGCCGGCTTCCAGTCTATTTGAATAGTATTGCCACCCCCCAACCATTCAGCCATGACATCTTTTTTACCATGCAGAAAAGGAGAAAGCAACATAAATTTGGCATTAGGCCTTTCTCGTTTTAGGATAGCCATTAGCAACTCTAATCTTGCACCACGTTGACCATTCCCAATAGTATGTGCCTCATCTATGATAAATAAAGAAATATCATTAACAGAAGGATGTTTTCTCCTGATTAGTAAATCAAGCTTTTCTGGAGTAGATACTAAAATATCTATCTTGTCACAAGTTAGAAACTCATTTTCTGTAGGGTCTATTTCTATGGCAGAAGATGTCTTTTCGACACAAATACCTAAATCTGATAAATCTGATTTTAAATCATAATAGACTTGATTGACTAATGCACGAGAAGGTACTACGTATATAATTTTCGCGTCTGATCGCAAAGACTTTGTTACGATAATATTAAATTCTGCCAATAATGTTTTACCGGCACTTGTAGGCATTTGAAGTATTGTAGCATTGGCATATACATCTAACATTTTTTGAGCAAGAGCATTACGTTGAGAAGGAAGCAGTTCAAGAATTCCACTTTGGCTTTTTTTCTCACATAATAATCTAATCTTATCTTGGAATGCCGTATGAGACCAAATTGAATTTTGACAAATGGACTTCAAATCGTTAGAGATGATTTTAATAATATCTTTCAAACGATTTTGTGTATTCCCCAAAAGTTTATCTGCCATATCTATATGGACTCGAATGACATTCTCAATACGTTTAGGATATGAATAGCCGTCTATCAGATAGTGTGCCGTTTCCACAACTGCTTTTGAGGTATGGTACAATGCTAAAAGAGACAAGGCTTCCTTTACCTCTTCTTTATATTGAAAATTTTGAAGATAATTTTCCTCGAATTTTTCTTGCTCTGATTGTAATTCCGTAATAGTTTGCAATGCTTGCTTAACATCTACAAAACCATTATCTTTTCTTATAAGAAGAATAAGTGCATATAGAATTTTGGAAAGGACTCGACCTTTCCAATCTTCTGTAATAATAATATTATCCGAATAAAATTGTTTAAGATTTATACGCGCAGATATCGTGTTATCATCTTTTAATGCAATACTGGACAATAGAAAATAATATAATAGTGTGTTATCGACTTCATCTATGCCTGCTATTTTTTCAAATAATGAAAGATAATTCGAATCTTCTATTTTTATGGCAAGCAGTAACTTATAAGCATATTCCAAATTCTTGGTATTTTTACTCTCCTCAGATAAAGATAGAGTTGAATAAAGAACAGCTAAGCGAACAAGAATTTCTTGTTCGTTATTTGATATGCCAAGATTATAATCATATATTTCAGAAAGCCAATACGCATCTGCACTCTTTTCCAATAAAGAGCGTATTGATTCATCTTGTATTAAGCTATCTAAAATCTGACGGTTCATTGTTTAATAGTCTTTTGTACTTCCTTATAAAATAAATCAACAGTTTCACTTATCGTTTTTTGTGTGAATGATAAAACAACAAAATGAACGTCATTTGGATTAAAATCGGAGACATTAGTTTGCATCTTACCATAATCTTTTTCACCACAGCAAGTAAAATCCCGTATTAACGTGCAACCAAAAGTTAAAGTATATTTATCTGTTTGTCCTGTTTTCATGCAAAGTACAGCACAAGCAAAAGTCATAAAATCTTCAGCACCTAATTTACGGCAATAATCTGATAATTTTTGTATTACCATTGGTAAGTCATCGTGATGTTTTTTTTGAGACTTATAAATAGAGTCCTCTGTCGTATGTACAACATCCGGTGGAGTTTTTCTTTGTTCTGATACTTTTGCTTCTCCCAAAAGTATATTGAATAATCCATTATCAATGCGATAACCAATAGCATCTAAACTACGTCCAGGTAATTGCGCGAGTTCTCTTGATGATATGTTTTTTAAAGGAATAATAAAGCGTTTATCTTCACCAATTTTTTCCTCAAAATAGTAAGTCATCAATAATTCACCTAAATCACTTCTATATATATCATTCAAAATAGTAGGAGCCAACCCTTGTTCGCGTTTCAAATCTACAGCTACTGCATTCTCTTTTATTACTTGCTTTAGTTTTTCTACATTAAAGCCACAATCACTTAATTGAGAACTATCTAACGAATCTATATTTACGTTTGTTGTTTCAGAACGTTGATTAATATATCGTTCTGAAAACTTTTCGATAAATTTATCAAAAACTTTAACGTCAAGCTGTACAAATTCGGGCATAAGCATGGATTTTGAGCAAAAGTATATAAAATACATGGAAACGCAAAAGAATAAATGTGGAATAAGACATGAATGAATACGATTTTCAAAAAAGAGAAGTCTAAAAGAAAAAAGATAATAAGAGGTAAAACGCCAATATACGCCAACTACCGCCAATCATTTTTCATATCCTCAAAATAGCAATATGCTATTAACTAATATCCTACATTCGCACCGACGGGCCAAAGTTTACCCGGTATTGATTAATTATTGTATCACTTAAACTATTGATTTTATGGCTAAGAAAAAACAAGAGCAACAAGAGCAGAGTCAGGACGAACATGTAATGGCAGTCCTTGACAAGAGAACAAACAAGACCGCAGTCATCTCCAAGATGAACGAGCAGGACGGCAGCATCGAAGTCGTACCGCCGGACAAAAAGAACAACAGCAGTTTCCTCAAACTGGACCGTACCACACCTCTGGAACTGTTCTTCACGAATTTCAAGAACCAGTATCAAAATCCCACAAGTTTCAGTTTTTTCCTTGTTCCTCTCGTCATGTTGGACAAGGTGCTGAACGCGGTCATCCAGATCCGGAAAGGGGAAGACCCCGGACCGGAAGGCAAGAAGATGGTGGAGAACTGCGAACTCAACGACGAGGGACGTATCGCCAAACTGGCCCGGCGGTATAAGTTTGATGAACACCAGCTGCCGTGGAAAGACCTGAACGCCCTCGGTCTTGACAAGGAGACACTGTTCAACAACCATTGCATGGGAGAACTCCTCAAAGGCAGGATCACTTCCACCGCCTTGCCCATCAGCAAGGAGATAAACGGGGAGAGGAAAGATTTGGGCGAGGCCTGCTTCATGTGCGTGAAGGGTGCGGACGGCAAGGTGGAACTCAAGACACTCACCCGTATGGACAAACCCCAATATGACTTGCCCGTCTATAAAGGCGTGTTCACGGATGAAGAGAAGAATAAACTGGCGGAAACGGGTACGCTGGGAGGGATCAAGGAGATGAAGGACACGCTTACCGGAAATGTCTGCAAATGCTATGTCAGTTTCCACGAGTCCACCAACCGTATCATCACCATGCCCGTGGACGCCATCAAAATTCCGGACTACATTTATGGGAAGAGACTGGACGACAAGCAGAAACAGATACTTGCTTCGGGTGGCGAAGTCCCCATCAATGACATACAGCGCAAGAACGACACCATGCTTTCCGGTGTGGCCTATGTTGACCCGACCATAAGGGACATCGCATTCAGACAGTCCGACAAGCAGCTGAAAGTCAACGATACGATTTTAGGAGCCAAGATCACCCCCGAACAGAAAAAGATACTGGAGAATCACGGCATGGTATTCATCGAAAACATGCGCAATCCCAAGACCAGACAGCTGTTCTCGGATGATGTACGTTTCAGCAACAAGAGCAACAACCTGCTCATAGGGCGCAATGCCCGTGAATACAAACCTGTGGTTGAAAACCAGAAAAACGACAGGAAAAAGGAGACAAGACAGACGGTCCGTCATGTCGTATCTCCCAAACCGCAGGCCAGAAAGAGCAGCCTCTCGTTCTCGTAATCCGGCAGCGGGCGGAACGTTTACCGAATCCATATACCCGGTTTCCTCTCAGGTTACCGGGTATGTCGCAAATTATTTCCCCATTTAAATTCCAATGACAACAGATGATGATTACACAACATGATAACAACGGAGAATTGTCCTATTTTGAGACGGCTCTCCTTTTTTATTTGAAAGAAAGTCATCCGCACATAGCCGGAAACAAGGCATTCATCCGGGAGCGTGCGGACAGTGCCGCAGAGGCTTACGAACATGCCATACGTGAGGGCTTATCCGTTGCGCAGGCTTTGGAACTGGCTGACACGGTTCTCTATCAGGACTTGCGCTTTTCCCGGTTCGATACGGTTTTCGAGGCCGTATCGGAGTGGTTTCCCGAAATACTGCCTGAAGAACGGAGGGATTTCTGCCTGAAGGTATTACCGCCCGCAGAGGCGGTATTCGGCAAATACCCCATAGACGACAGGTTTGAATCATCCCCGTCCTATCATACACTTACCGTTGAACTTACAGGTTTCATACAATCCTATATAGAACGATATGGCATATAACAGACGACAACATCTGGCGGACAACATAGCCGCACTTGAGCTGATACTCATGCGTCCGGAGTTCTGCATCACGGAAGAGGGGCGCAAGGTCTTGAACGGTTATTCGGGTTTCGGAGGGCTGAAGTGCATCCTGAATCCGGCGGAGAAAGACACGGACATAGAAAAATGAAGGACAGACAGGGAGCTGTTTCCCCAGGTCCGGCTGCTGCATGAACTTCTGCGTGAGTATTCCAAAGACGAAAAAGAGTACAAGGCATACGTCCAAAGCCTTAAAAGTTCCGTCCTCACAGCCTTTTACACACCCGAGCCGGTGGTAACGGCCATGCAGGAAGCACTGCTGGTACCGGAAATCCGTCCGGAACGTTTTCTTGACCCTTCCGCCGGAACGGGCATGTTCATCAGCACTCTGAAGGATGTTCCCGAAATCCATTGCTTCGAGAAGGACAGGCTGACGGGAAGGATACTCTCATCCCTCTATCCGGAAAGCAGGGTGACCATAGACGGTTTCCAGTCCATACAGCCCTATTATAACAACTACTTCGACGTGGTCTCATCCAATATCCCGTTTGGAAATACCAGAGTTTATGACCGGGATTTTGACCGGAGTGAAGACACCGTGCGTAAATTCTCACTTGCCGCCGTACACAACTATTTCTTTCTCAAAGGCATGGATACGCTGCGTGAAGGCGGGATACTGGCCTACATCACGACCTCGGGTGTCATGGACTCGCCACAGAACCGCCCCGTCAGGGAGTGGCTGGTAAACCATGCCAACCTGGTTTCCGCCATCCGTCTGCCGGACAATCTGTTTACTGATGCGGGTACGGAAGTGGGCAGCGACCTGATTGTGTTGCAGAAGAACACCCGAAAATCGGAACTGACCGAAAAGGAGCGGAACTTTATCGAGACCCGCATCATATCCGGCGGTATCCATATCAACAACAGCTATGCCGGTCTGGACCATATCGTCCATACTTCCGTATCCATGGGCAAGAACATGTACGGACAACCGGCCATGAATTTTATTCATGAAGAAGGTGTCGGTGCCATTTCCGAACATCTCAGGCAGTTATTGGCGCAAGATGTGGAGGACCATCTTGACCGGAAACTTTATGATGACAATCTATCCCGCTCAAACAATTCCACCATCCTCAAAACGGAGTTTGAGACACTATTGGAAACAGCAGGAGAGACAGAACGGCAGAAGGTACAGGAAGAAAGACCCGCACAGCTCTATGAACCCATGCTCAACCTGTTTGCCGCCTATGCGGATGAAGAGCAAGCGGAGGTGCAGGTGGTGGAAAGCCGGCCTTCGCCAGGCCGGGCACCGTCGGCATCCCGCAAAAAGAAAGGGGATGAACCGGAAATGTTCAATCTCTTCTCCCAAGAGAACATGTACGAGGAAGCCGCCACGCAGGAAGACATGACCGGGGAACGGGCGGCAGCGGAAGCCAGATGGCAGGAGCGCAGACAAAAAATCGAGGAAGAGCGGAAGAAGGAAATGGAACCACGTCCGTTTACCGGAGAGATACGTCCCGAATACAAGAACGGCTCTCTCGTGAAAGCCGGTGAGCAATACGGGTATTTGCAGGGAGTGGGCACTCCCGAAGTACAGTTCCATCCGCTCAGGCTGACTGTCACCCAGCAATACCGGGCCGCCTACTACATCCCCCTTCGGGAAGCCTACCACAATCTCTACAATGCGGAAGCCGAAACGGAAACCGAACAGCCGGAACTAAGGGAGGAACTGAACCGGCAGTATGACCGTTTCCACCGCATGTTCAGGGAACTGAACGGAAAGGACAACGCCAAGTTCCTGCTGATGGATGCAGGAGGACGGGAAATGCTCTCATTGGAACGTTCCGTCGACGGGAAGATACAGAAGGCGGACATATTCACCGTGCCCGTATCGTTCAACGTCAACGAGGTGACGCATGTGGACACTCCGCAGGAAGCCCTTGCGGCATCCCTGAACAAGTTCGGCGAGGTCAATCTGGAATATATGGAGAATCTCTGCGACATCGGCAGGCAGGAACTGCTCGAACAGCTGGAAGAGCGTATCTTCTACAATCCCATGATGAAGAGCCATGAAATCAAGGACCGCTTCATTGCGGGCAATGTAATAGCCAAAGCCGAATGGATAGAGAACTACCTGAAAGAGCATCCCGATGATGATGCAGGCAAAAAATCATTGGAGGCCCTGCGGAAAGCCATACCGGAGCCTATAAGTTTTGAACAGCTTGACTTCAACCTGGGGGAACGGTGGATACCCATGTCCGTATATGAAGAGTTCGCCGGATACCTCTTCGAGACAAAGGCCCGTATCCATTATACGGAATCCATCGACGAGTTCAGCGTGAGCTTCAAGAGCAGCAACGCGAACATCACCGACAGATATTACGTGAAAGGGGAAAAGAGAGGCTATTACGGCGATGACCTGCTGAAACATGCGCTGCACAACACCGTCCCCGACATAACCAAGACCGTTCAGGACAAGGAGGGCAATGACATAAAGGTACGTGATGCGGAGGCCATCCAGCTTGCCGACACCAAAATCAACGAGATACGCTCCGCCTTCACCGGCTGGCTGAACGAGCAGCTGCCCGAGTTCAAACAGAACCTTGCGGACATGTACAACCGCAAGTTCAACTGTTATGTACGTCCCGATTACGACGGCTCCCTACAGAGTTTCCCGTTCCTTGACCTGAAAGGGCTGGGCATACCGTCCCTGTACAACAGCCAGAAGAACGCCGTCTGGATGCTGAAGATGAACGGCGGCGGGATAATCGACCATCAGGTAGGTACGGGCAAGACCCTCATCATGTGCGTGGCCGCCTTTGAGATGAAGCGTCTCGGACTGGCGAACAAGCCGATGATTATCGGGCTAAAGAGCAATGTGCATGACATAGCCGACACGTTCAGGAGAGCCTATCCGAACGCTAGAGTGCTGTATCCGGGCAGGGAGGACTTCACGCCGGAGAAACGTGTCGGAATATTCCATGACATCAAGAACAATAACTGGGACTGTATCATCCTGACACACGACCAGTTCGGAAAAATACCCCAGTCCCCCGAAATACAGCAGGAAATATATACGCAGGAAATAGAGAGTATCGAAGAGAACCTTGCCGTATTCGAGCAGCAGGGCAATGAAGTGACCGGCTGGATAAAGAAAGGGCTGGAAAGAAGGAAGGAGAATCTGGAGGCCAAACTTGAAAAGCTGGAACAGGATATAAAGGACCGGACGGATGATGTTACAGATTTCAGACAGATGGGCATCGACCACCTCTTCGTTGACGAATCGCACAATTTCAAGAACCTGATGTTCAATACACGCCATGCGAGGGTTTCCGGCCTGGGCAATCCCGAGGGAAGCATGAAGGCCATGAACATGCTTTTCGCCATCCGCACCATCCAGGAGCGTACGGGCAGGGACTTGGGGGCCACTTTCCTCTCCGGCACGACCATCTCCAACAGCCTGACCGAACTCTATCTCCTTTTCAAGTATCTCCGTCCGAAGGAAATGGAACGGCAGGGGATTACCTGCTTTGACGGCTGGGCCGCAGTCTACGCGAAGAAAAGCACGGACTTTGAATTTTCGGTGACCAACCAGGTGGTGCAGAAAGAGCGTTTCCGCTATTTTATCAAGGTGCCGGAACTCGCCAATTTCTATGCGGAGATAACCGATTACAAGACCGCTGAAGACGTGGGGGTTGACAGGCCGGAACTCAACGAACAACTGTATCATATACCGCCTACTCCCCAGCAGGAGATTTTCATCCGGAAACTGATAAAGTTCGCCGAAACCGGGGATGCGACCTACATAGACAGGGAGCCTCTGTCCGAGGCGGAGGAGAAGGCACAGATGCTGATCGCCACCAACTACTCGAACAAGATGTCGCTTGACATGCGGCTGATAGACCCTGAATACGGCGACAGTCCGGGAAACAAGGCGTCCCATTGCGCGGCTAAGATTGCGGAGTATTACTATAAATATCTTGACCAGAAAGGCACACAGTTCGTATTCTCGGACCTGAGCACTTATAAGCCGGACCAGTGGAACATCTACAGTGAGATAAGGCGCAAGCTCGTGGAAGACCATAATATCCCGGAGAAACAGATAAGGTTCATCCAGGAGGCGAACAGCGACAACGCACGCAAGGAACTGTTCAGGGACATGAACTCGGGCCGCATCCGTTTCCTTTTCGGTTCCACACAGAAACTGGGTACGGGTGTTAACGCGCAGGAACGTGCCGTGGCCATCCATCATCTGGACATACCCTGAAGGCCGTCCGACCTGGAGCAGCGCAACGGACGTGCGGTGAGAAAAGGCAATATCATCGCCAAGCAGTACGCCGGCAACAAGGTGGACTGCTATATCTATGCGGTGGAGAAGTCACTGGACAGCTACAAGTTCAACCTGCTGCAAAACAAGCAGGTGTTCATCAACCAGCTCAAAAGCCGCAATCTGGCCGCCCGTACCATTGACGAGGGGGCGATTGACGAAAACGGAGGCGGCAGTTTCAGCGAATACGTGGCCATCCTTTCAGGCAACGACGACCTGCTGGAAAAGGCGAAGCTGGACAAGAAACTGGCGGTCCTCGAAAGCGAGAGGCAGGCATTCCACCGTAACAAGGGAAACGCGAAAGGCAAGCTGAATGAAAGGACTTCGGGAATAGAAAAAAACAATGCCTTTATCGGGCGTTTCACCAGGGACTGGGAATATTTCAACAAGATGGCCCCCGCAGATGCGAAAACCGGACTCCGTCCCAATCCCCTGAAACTGGACGGTGTGGACTCGGACAATATCGAGGTACTCGGCAACCGGCTTGCCGCAATCAACCGGAATGCCCGGACGGAGGATGACTATATGAAAATCGGGACCCTCTTCGATTTCCGTATCCTTGTCCGTACCGAAAGGACCTGTGAGGGGGACATGCAGGCTTTGCAGAACAAGTTCATGGTCGAGGGGCTGGACGGCATCAAATATACCTACAACAACGGTTATATTGCCAAAGACCCGAAACTGGCCGTCATGAACTTCATCAATGCGCTGGAACGCATTCCCGCCATGATAGAGAAACGGGAGAAGGAGAACGCGGAGCTGTCGAAGGACATCCCGGTCCTTCGGGAGATTGTGGCGGCCTCATGGCCCAAGGATGCGGAAATCAAACGGCTGAATGAAGAACTTGCCACGCTGAACCGGAAAATACAGCTTGCCATAAAGCCGGCAGGCGGGCATGAAGACGGAACGGATGACGGACCGGAACAGTCACAGAAAGCAAGGCACGTCCCCCCAATGAAAATTGCCGCCCCGTCAAACGGGCTGAAAAAAATATCCTAAGTCTGCCGCAAAGAGCCGCTTTTCAGGAAAGGACAAAGGTATGGCCGGCATCCGGATAAATCCGGCCTGCCGGCCATACCCTTGTCTGTAAAGGGAAGAAAGCCATTCCGTCATTCCTCTTCCTCAAAGGAAAGGCTCTCCACCTGTCTGTTAATAACCTTCCAGTCAATGGAATCCTTCAGATTGATTATATCCACAATCGAATAATGCCTGGTCCCGTTCTCCTCTTCCGCAAAACGCAGACGCCCGCTCAGACGCTGTTTCTCAATCTCTGCCGGGTCGAGGTTTATCAGTTCACAAACCTCATCGGGCAGCATGGAGAGCTCGACACTGTTGTCCTCGCAGATATGTTGCAGCACGGCCAGCATGTTGAGGGACTTCTTGTAACTTCTCACGAGTGCGGCGAACGAGCCGCTTTCAACCTTAATCATCTTTTTCATAACCTTTTATTTTTAGAGTGTTCTTCTTTTTCCAGCAGCATGGCACGCAGCACGTCCGAACGGCGGTAGTAAATCTTCCCCTTGTCACGGTGGAAAGGCAACGAACCGTCATTGCGGCGTCTTAAAAGTGTCCTGTCGGACATCTTGGTAAGCAGGC
>OMEI01000060.1_pt1 | contig 74358 bp, 61 predicted proteins | sample 1645381 | NCBI WGS metagenome assembly OMEI01 (sample SAMEA103958119, study PRJEB25191) | human gut metagenome | biome: human-associated habitat [ENVO:00009003]; feature: intestine environment [ENVO:2100002]; material: feces | place: Germany | collected 2013/2015 | reverse complement strand
ATTTATCAAAAAAACAGACTCTTCTGTCTCTGACGTACTTTAGCTTTCACAAGTGAAGTACAATCTCTTTAATTAATCTTATATCTAATACTATGAAAAACACATAAATATAACAGTACAAAAGAGACTTTTGTTCAGCAGTTCTCTGTATATTTCAGTTAATTATAGTTTATAGAATTAAATGTTTCTCATTTATAGGCAATATAATGCGTTTCCAGTCAATCATTGCGTTGAATAACATGATATGGGAATAGTCTTTCAGACATATTTGCGGAATGTCTTTCTCAACAATGAGCTGCCTGTCCAGAAATTCGCTTCGTTTCGTCCCACGGAGTAACGGATGAGCCGGTGTGAACCAGGTATGTCCGTCATAGAGAGCAACATTAGCTATAGAGGTATCTGTCAGATAGCCATTTCTCACAATTAAAATATCATCCGCCATTCCTCTTTGAGCGTACAAGGCATTCAGTTCTTCCCGATACGCACTTTTATAAGTATAATCAATGGTATCAGACACAACCAAATGCAAAGAAGATACCTGTCGCATCTGATAGGGCGCATACGTAACTTCTTCCACTTCTTTTCCATATACAATCCGGCATTTATGAATTCCATTTAAAGTTGGCGGAGATATAAATTCCCGTAAATCCAGCGGAGTGCTGTCTTTCCAAAAAGCTGCACGGGTTTTATTAAAGCGTTCTGTGTGATAATCAAGATTATAAATCTGTCCATCCTCTATTCGGATAGTCTCAATAAATGGGTACATATACTTTTTGTTTCATTTCATTATACTCGCTTTCCACATCACTCTGGCAGGTGATCCCACCTCCACTTTTAAAATACATCTTCTCTCCTTCCTGTTCTACAAATCGTATCATAACGGCACTATCTAAATCAATGCCATCAGAATATCCCATAACTCCCGTATAAAATCCTCTGTCGTAGGTTTCAGCTTCCTGAATAATCTGCATCGTTTTTCTCTTTGGAGCACCGGTAATAGAACCGGCTGGTAATAGCCTGAAAATAATATCTCCCAAATGCTCCTGATAATTTTCAGGCAATATACCCTGAATTTCAGAACTCGTCTGGAAAATGACTCCCCGATTAGTCTGTAACCTGTCCATATACCGATACCGGGAAACTGACACCCGGTTGGCAACCATACTTAAATCATTACGAATCAGATCTACAATGGTAGCATGTTCGGCAGTCTCTTTCGGATCATTCATCAATAATTGAGCAGCAGAGGGAATTGAAGCATCAATGGTTCCCTTCATCGGATATGAGCTAATTTTTCCTTGATGAATTCTAACAAATATTTCAGGAGAGAAAACCGTAAAACGATCTTTAATCCATAGCTTATAAATCGCTTTTGAATGAAAATAAATATCTTTCAGAGTGAGATTGGTTTCTACCGGAGTGCGACACGTCAAATTCGTAAGGAAACTATTTCCTGCCAGGATGTTCCGTCGCACGATATTAAACGAACGTTGATAAGAAGAGAAAGATTCTGCGAAAGGCTGCCAATGTAGTGAAGGCACTGTTTTTGCGGAGTAAGTAGCTATATCATCTTCAGCCGATATAATCTGATTGGTAAATCCATTCAAATTATACAAAACTTCAGCGGAATCAACAGCGGCAACCTCCTCTATATAAGATACATCTTGTAGATAATTTATAATGAAAATGAAAGGACGGTGGAGTTGTCCCAACTGGTTCATTCGTTTAATAGCCTGTTCCTTATTATATAAGTGCATATAAAATACTTCTACGTTTAGGGAAGGCAAATGTACACAAAAAGTATAGATTAGAAAAAGATAGCAATAAAAAAGGGTTGTCCGACGTGTCATATCGGCAACCCTTTATCATTTATAAAATTGGTCAAATTACTTCATAACAGCTTTCACTTGAGGAAGCATCTTCTTCACATTTTCATTTTCCGGAGAGATCTTAGCAGCTTCTTCCAGATAGTCTAATGCTTCTTTAAATCTACCATCAGCTTTTTCTTTTTCTGCAGCATATTTATCTGCATCAGAATTTGCCAAAGGAGCAGCTTTCTTCAGGATATTAGCGCCATCATTATAGCACAGAACTCCTAAACTGTACAATGCATTTGTTTTATATTGCTTGTGATCCAAAGGAATTACTTTCTTAAAACAATCTTCAGCTTCTTCTGCTTTTCCTGCTTTCTGTGCTGCAAGTCCTGCTTTTAGATAATGAAGACCATAATTCTTCACCATTGTCTTATTCTTAGGATCGACTTTCAGCCCTTCTTCTAATGTAGCTACATATTCAGCAGTCTTCTTTTGTGCATCTAAAGCCAAAGCTTTACGAGCATACGCATTTCCTATATTAAATTTTTTCTGAATAGCAATATCGAAAAAGGTCACGGCTTCCGCATACTTTTTCACTTCGTCTGCTGCTATACCACAATAGTAAGCTGTTGCAGAATCCTGATTATTAGTCTGTTTCAGATATTCGCTGAACTTCGCATACGCTACTGGATAATTTTTAGCATTAAATGCATCATTTCCTTCTTTTTTCAATTGCTCTGGGGCGGTTTGTGCAAAAACATTAGTCACTACAATACAAAATGCAAATAAAAAAATCAATTTCTTCATAACTTTATGTGTTTTTTAGTTGTTTATCGTTCAAAAGTAGAAGTTATAATAGAAAAACACAACCGTATTTTATTTTTTTGACCTTTTTGAAACCTATATAACGTTCGTTATTCTTCGTAAAAATGACGTTTTCCTATTCATTCCTCCCCAATCATATAAGTAAACAAAATATTTCTCTTTTATAAATTACTGATTCATAGCCATAAAGAAAAATATGAATAAAAAAGTGCCGGAAAGTTTTTGAGTTTTCATAAAAAGCACTACCTTTGCATCCGCAAATAAGGCTGGTTCCGTAGCTCAGCTGGATAGAGCAACGCCCTTCTAAGGCGTGGGTCCTGCGTTCGAATCGCAGCGGAATCACTTAGCAGAAAGGCTGATTATCAAATGGTTAATCAGCCTTTTTACTTTTCTAATTAGCTGCTATTGATTAAAAAAAAACGAGAAAACTCTCACTTTTGAGCAATTTACCTTGTCGAAATCTTGTCCGAGTGTTTTCTCTAAATTTTGAAACTATGGCAACAATCAGATTAGCTCTAATCCCAGCAAAGGTGTTAAGTGATGGATCTCACAAAATTTGTATAGCCATCCATCACAAAGAAGAAACAAAGTACATTGTCACTCGATTCAAAGTCGACAGTCTTTCACAATTCAAAAACGGGCAAGTAGTCAAACGTCCAGACGCAGCACTAATCAATACCAAACTACGTAATATACTCAATGAATACCAAGAGAAACTTGACAGCATCAAATGCATTCAGGGTTCCTTTGGGGTCAGCCCGAAAAAACTTCTATTTTTAATTATGACTGCACTGATAGTAGTTGGATGTAGTAAAAGTGATGAAGAAAAAAGTGACATTCAGGAAATTTGGCTAAATGGATACAAAGCTCTTACTCCAGAGTCTGATTACGAAAATATTTCCACCACATTTTTATTATTTAAGGCTGACAACAATGAGGAATTTGATGTGAAAAAGCAAACTTTTTCAGGGAATATACTTGATTATCAAAAAATACAAGATGAAACTTGGAATTTGCTGTCAAAATCAAAAATTAAAAAGAAAGATGGTAGCATAGTTGATGCTACTTATTCTATATTTGCCTCGTCAATAAAGGAAACATATACTTCCGCTAAAGTAAAGATTGGTAAATATTTTATGGTAGCAATATATAGCGACTCTAAAACAGGATATCATTGGCTATATTCAAATAAATATGCTTGTCAATATGTTGACATACCATATCGATATAATCCATGGGACTATTCTGTGGTTTTCCCATGTGATTTGCATAATTATGGAAAGATAGAATGGGTTTCATGGAATCAAACTCCTTATCCATATGAGTTTGAATTTTCAAAATAGGTCCATCTGCCGAAAACATTTAAAATCAGCAATACTCATTTCAAATCGGACTCTCTATAAAATAGAGCAATTTCTCAAGCTCTGAAAATAAAATATAGATACCTCTAACACTTTACTGTATCTGTTTCAAATTGCTAATAATAAAGCGATGAATTCAAATTCATCGCTTTATTATTAGCCCTAGATGGAAATATTTCCTTTACTCTTTTGTATTCTCATCCCCCATTATACCTGATGAAGAATTATCAGGAGCCTGATCTATCAAATCCATAAACTGATCCAGTTTAGGAGTTATAATAATCTCGGTCCGGCGGTTACGAGCTTTTCCTTCTGCCGTATCATTACCGGCTACCGGATTAAATTCACCTCGACCGGCAGCAGTCAGGCGTTTGGGATTTATACCATAAATATTCTGTAATGCCTGAACAACAGATGAAGCACGCAACGCACTCAAATCCCAATTATTACGTATATTCGTACGAGATATCGGATCGGTATCTGTATTTCCTTCTACCAGAACATCATAATCTTTGTAGTCCTGAATGATTTTGGCTATTTTACTAAGCACAGCCTCTGCTTTATTGCTAATTTCATAACTTCCTGATTTATAAAGCATGTTATCTGCTAAGGAAATATATACAACACCTTTCAATACCTTAATATCCAAGTCACGCATCTCTTCACGGGTAAGCGAACGGGTAAGTTTATTGACCATTACGAGATTCAAAGAGTCTGATCTATTCTTTTCTTTAACCAAATGCTGGATGAAACGGTTTGAAGCATTGATCTCATCTATTAACTTACCCATATTCATATTCCCTTGAGAGCTCTGTGTAAGACTCTTATTCAAGATGCTTTGCATATCGGACAAGCTCTTGCGTAACTCACTATTATTCCGCTGCGCTTCGGCAAGTCTCTCCTCAAGACTTGTTGAACGTGCCTGATTTTCTCTTAGCTGCAATTGACTTTCCTGATATTCTGTTTGCAACTTTGTGTAATCAGTTTTTAAACCTTTAAATTGCTTCTGACTTACACAACTCGCCAATACTATACATCCTGTCAGTACTAACAACGGTCGAAAAAGATTCTTCATAACTCTATTATTTTAATTACTAACTTTTTAAGTGACCAACTGCAGCCGTTTCCACAACAATTGCGTAAATCGGTTGGTTATGAATACATTTATCGAGATAAAGCTCGAACGACCTTATAACATTTCAAAAGAACGAAAGGTTTAGTATGTAAATAAAATCTGTTTTTATCAGAGTTTGATCCATCCTGCCAAGTTATCCAACTTAATTTTATAAATTTGCACCATACTAAAACATTACTGCGTGAAAAACAAACGTTGGATTTATTTAGCAATTACTTCCGCAATTATAGTGTTAGGATTGGCTTCCCGAAAACATGGTGATATATTGCCCGAATTTATCGCAGAGTATTCAGGCGATACGCTTTGGGCAGCCATGGTGTATTGTGGAATACGCTTTCTTTTCCCGTCATTATCTATACTCAAGACCATTGTTATTTCCTTATTATTTTCTTATTGTATAGAAATTAGCCAACTATACCAAGCAGACTGGGCAAATACTGTACGAAACACCACACTTGGAGCATTAATCTTTGGACATGGTTTTCTATGGTCAGATATGATCTGTTATACTGTTGGAGTATCATTATCCGCTGTTATAGATTCAGGAAGGATTATTATCTCCCAAAAGAGAAACCCCTAGAAAAAAAGCACTGCAAACCTACTTTGTTTACAGTGCTCTTTCCGATTATCATTTAAACGACCTATCACAATCTACAATGAAAACTATCGCTCAAAGGTAACTTCTTATTAGTGGAAACAACCTTTATTTCATTTTCACCAGGTTCTAGTTCCACATTTTTCCATTCCAGAATAGCATACGAATCCGGTATTGCTTTACCATAACTCTTACCGTTTACAAACAATTCGGCTCCTGACAGATTCGTGAAAGCAGTAATTGTTTGCAAACGTTGTGTACGTACTGTGTTACGTTTGCCTGTTAAATAAAGCATTGGTTCTTCCCTATTCCAGTTGGCCTTATAGAAGTAGAAAGCATCTTTACGAACTTTCCGGTCGAAGGTAACCAAACCTTTATCATTAATTCCGGGACGGTCTCCTTCAGTGCGATGTGCAGCGCCAAAATCAAACATATTCCAGACAAAGCTCCCCCATACATAAGGACGGGAAGAGATTGTTTTCCAGTTTTCAATGTGATAATACGTCTGCCAGTTTTCAGGATGCCACCAACTGGTTGGTACAGTTTTAACCAACGAATCTTGTTGATGGTAAATACTTGCGCCGGCACCATATTCACTGATAGCAATACATATTTCCGGATGATCCTTATGCATTCGATCCAACCATTTCCCCAAATCAGCGGGAGTGCCACCATACCATCCATCATAACGGTTCCAAGCAATAGCATCCGTTATGAAATTCAAATCTCCCATTTGATTACTTGCGGAGGTCGTAGGCCGGGTAGTATCTTCCTGATGTGCCAGCACATTTAATTCTTTGATGTACTCAACCGGATTATCTCCCAACTCCGTCAACTCATTAAACAGCCCCCATACACAAATAGAAGGATGATTATAATGTTGACGAATCAGTTCTTTGAGCTGCTCTTTTCCGTTGGCACGGAAAGCAGGTAAATCCACAAAACCTTTATCATTATATCCACCAGGACCCACAAAAGGTATTTCAGCCCATACAATAATACCATTCTTATCCATCAGATCATAAAAATAAGTAGCCTGCGGATAATGCGCCAAACGAACAGCATTCACTCCCATCTCCAACATCAATGCCACATCTTCCTCATGGTGTTGCGGGCGCAGCGCATTGCCCACCTCACTCCTATCCTGATGACGGCAAACGCCTTGAAGAGGCAAATGTTTTCCATTCAGGAAAAAACCTTTATCAGGGTCGATCCGGTAAAAACGAAGTCCTAACGGTTGTGTAACACGATCTACCATCTGACCATTCCGGAAAAGAGTCACTTCCGCCTGATAAAGGAAAGGATCCTGACGACCATTCCACAAATGAGGCTGATCGATTTCAAATGTAAGTTCCTGCTGCATTACTTCGTTTCCAGAAAGATTCACATTCTTTGTTCCTTCTTTCACCACCCTTTGACCATCTAACAGGCGTACGTTAAGCTCCACTTCCTGATTACCACTACTCCCGTTTGATAAATCAACAATAGCCCGCACCTTAGCATACCGATGGCTCACACTATCCTGTATCAGACGTACTCCGGGGGAAGCATAATCCAAAGGAGAAATACACGTCTCATCAGTAATCAACAAATGTACATCACGATAAATACCTCCGTAAAAATTAAAGTCACCGACCAGAGGCATAATATCCAACTGTTCACCATTATTCACCCGTACTAATATAGAGTTTTCTTTTCCATATTCCACCTTTCCTGTGATCTCAAAGATAAAAGCTCCATATCCCCCACGATGCTCACCTATATGACGACGATTTATAAACACATCTGCAATGTTATTCACTCCTTCGAAACGAATAAAAAGACGTTTTCCTTTCCATTCGGGACGAATAAATAAATTCTTCTCATAATTACCAATTCCCCGTTTATAGTCTATCTTACCGGACAAAGCATCCTGCGCATTCCAAGTATGAGGCAAATCAACTCTTACCTCTGTTCCCTTCTGTACCTGATGCGAAAACCGGAAATTCCAATCATTATTTAGCAAGATATCCTGTCGCTGGGCAAACATCGACATTCCGTAAAGCATGAATAAAACAACCGATACCAAACGGCTGGACTGTAATAAAACTGTTTTCATATTATTTCTTTAATGATGACTTCTTTATTCTGATAAAAGAAGATAATGATTCAACCTTATTCTTATATTTTTTTTCATCGACCCGATTCTTGTTTTCCTTCCCGTCAATCCGATGGTCAAACAACATACTGGCTTTCTTCACGTCGCCTTTCATCCATTCCGCATAACTATAACGCCGGTCAACGGCATTATCTCCTCCTTCCCACTGAATATAGACTTCACCTTTCGTCTTAGCTTTCAGATTCTTGAAAACCCCGGCAAAGCTTTGCCCGCTTAGCTGTTCAGCGGGAACAGGCAGTTTACAAAGTTCACATAAAGTCGGGTACAAATCAACAAATTCCACCATCGATTTTGTTTTTCCTTTTTTCATTCCCGGCACACGGACAATCAACGGTACATGAGTAGAAGTATTCATCAGATTATGTTTACCTATAAAATCATGTTCTCCCAGATTCCAGCCATGATCTCCCAACAAAACCACAATTGTATTATCCGATAATCCCAGTTCATCCAATGCATCCAATACCTTGCCAATCTGTGCATCCACATAACTCATACAAGCATAATATCCATGTTTTACCTCCCGCTGGAAGTCAATATCACTCGTATCCGCAACCCGTGCATACGCATATATCTCGCTCGAATTACGAACTTGCTCCGGCAATCCTTCAGGTCGGAAACGATTGGTAGCCAAAGGTATTTCCTCCCGTTTATATAAATCCCAATATTTCTTTGGGGCATTGAACGGCAAATGAGGTTTCCAGAAACCACAAGCCAAGAAGAAAGGTTTGCCAGCCTCCTTCATCCTTTTCAAGTCACGAATAGCTCGGTTTGCAAGTTTCCCATCATCATAGGCAGTATCAGGAACATCAGCAGATTCACAAAAAGGTCCCCTCATCGTTTTCGGATTAATCGTTTTTCCCGATTCCGAATTCATCCAAAGTTCCCATTTATTATATTCCGCCCAATATACATCATATCCATTCGGATGATTCCGGTAAGGAGGCTCACTCCACGAATCCGCATGATCGCTGATATGATGAAACACCTTGCCGTCCGAAATAGTATGATAACCATTCCGGGTGAACCATCCCGAAATAGGTATTGCTTCGGGACAATCTTTGCTGGCATAGGCGGAAAAACTAATAAAGCGATCGGGGTAATGAGGATATACACCCGTCAATAAACTAGCCCGGGATGCCCCACTCACAGGAATATTACAATACGCATTCTGAAACAAGACGCCACTTGCCGCCAAACGGTCCATATTAGGAGTTTTCACTACATCTACCCCGTAACACCCCAGTTCGGGGCGCATATCATCAGCCATTATAAAAAGCACATTCATTTGGGATGCATCCTGTTGTGCACGTAGTATAGATGAGATGCAGCAAGCTGTTCCACAAAAAAACGCATATTTTATTGATATTCTATTTTTCATTTTCTACCTTAAATTTTCAAGACCTGCAATATACTAAAATATTACAGGTCTTGTGCATCATTTCAATTTAAAATTACTTTGTCCATACCGGATTTTGTTCCAAATTCGTATTTAACGCCAATTGCTTCAAAGGCAACGGATACAGATAATAATGTTCCTGCCATCCAAGCGGGGTATCAAAGAAATAAACATATCCTTCATCAGCACCTGCACCACCCGTTACTTTCAAATTCTTGGCCGAAGCCCCTGTCACATAGGCACCCAGCGGTTGTTTGTTAACATAGTCTCCTTTCTTCCACCTGCGCAAATCATCCAAACGGAAACCTTCGCCCATCAATTCAACTCGTCTCTCTCTACGCACTTCCCACAAAAGAGCAGGAACGGAAGGATCACGCTTCGGATCAAAAGCATCATTAATATCATTCACCACCATTTTCGCCACATTAGCTCTTGCCCGAAGTTTGTTAATAGACTTATCCGCAGCAGCCTGGTCGAATTTGTTCAATTCGCACATCGCTTCGGCATAGTTTACCATCACCTCACCTATACGGAACAGCGGGGCATCTGTTGTATTCACCCCATTCGCGTTGGTAGCTACAGTATGTGTATTATAATATTTCCATACCCAGAAGCCCATTTGGGAAGCGTTCCAGCCCTGTCCCCAGTTCATATTCTTAAAGTGAGGTTGTCCTTGCACGGTGAATCCTTTAAAGTTGGAAGACGGCAAACGATGATAAGTTTCACCGGAAATCGTAGCCATTAAATCTATAAATTCCCTGTCCTGTGCATTATCCGTATATTTCCAATCAGCCGTACTGGGTCCGTTTTCTTTCTTCACCATATATGGAGGACAGATCGTCAAATACAACCGGTAATCACGATCACGGAATTGTCCATACATATTCTTATCACCCCCATAACGGCTAGTCGTCGTGCTAACCGGTCGTCCATCCGTACAAAGATAACTGTCTACCGCGTCTTTCGTTGCCTCAATATAAGATTCACCTGTACGCACCATACGGGTCAAACCATGCATTAACTGTCCGGTTTCATAAGCCTTATACAAAAGAATACCTGTCACCCCATCCAGTGTTTCCGAATTAAACAACTCATCATATTTAGGATGCACATTCGGATATTGCTTAATCACCTCTTCAGAAGCACGGGCACATTCTTCCAGATAAGTATCCGCTCCCGACAAACCATGATATTTTCTCCAAGTTCCTTCAAATAAAGCAAAACGGGAAATAAGAGCTTTCACCACATACATATTAATTGTATTTTTCCCATCCGCTTCGATATTACTGCCAATATGTGTTTCCGCATATTTCAAATTAGACAGAATATTGGAAGCCACCAAGTCACGACTATCACGTTTTCCATAAAGCTCGGGACTTTCCTCAGTCAAAGCATGCTCTACCCAAGGAATATCACCAAATTTAGAAAGCATCTGAAAGTATTTATAAGAACGGAAGAAATATCCCACACTTCTCCAATGTTCCCTCTCGGTTTCACTCATTTCCGAATGATCAATATTATCGAGCATCAGGTTAACACGACGGATATAATCATAATCCCAATCTTTAGACTCATCCGTAGCCTTTGCTTTGCGATATGCCCACTGACCTTCATATCCATCCAATCCTTTTATCATGTTATCCGATTCAAAATCACCACGGAAAATTTCATCCGTTTGCCCTGTATCATACGTATATCCGAAGAACACGTTATACAATCCCCATGTATACGTTTTAAAGTTGTCATAGGTAGTAAAGACCGATGCTTCTGTTTGCTGTCCTTTGGGATAAACCTCCAGAAATTCGTCATTTAGACAAGACGACATCAACAAACAAAGACTAACGCTTACACATAGTATATATTTATTCATAATAATTACTCTTTAAATTGTGAAACAATCAGAATGAAAGGTTTATACCGAACGAATACTGTCTCATATACGGATAGGTAAAACCACGTTGTCCTAAATCATCCGTGACAGAACGTTCCGGATCAAGTCCCTTCGGCAAGTGGTCGAACGTATAAAGATTCTCACCACTGAAGAACACAGCCAGATTATTAACTCCAATCTTACTCATCCACTTAGACGGGAAATTATAAGAAAGCGTTATATTACGAATACTTAAGTACGATCCATCCTGTAGATAACGAGTCTGTACACGTGTATTGGCATCTGTATTTCCGGCCGCTTTCTCATAAATACGGGGGAAATAACTATTCGTATTTTCCGGAGTCCAATAATTCAACTGTGAATCATAAACGGTAGTCCAAGCATCATAATGCGGATAAAACAGATCGTTCATCACCCACAAATCTCGTTTACCAACTCCTTGCAGCAAGAATGACAGAGAAAAACCGTTCCAACTTGCACTACCATGAATACCATACTGATAACGCCGGGTATTATTACCAATGATTTTACGGTCTCCCGGATCTTTCGTTGTACTGGTACCACTGTTGATAATATCATTACCATCCAAGTCCTTATATAATATATCTCCCGGATTCGGATTATAACCTTCCACTTTAGCAATACCCGGTTTCAGTTTGCCATCTGCATCGAAATCATCCACTGTGTACAAACGATCGGTCACATACCCCCAAATTTCACCCAGTTCCATTCCTACGCGATATGTTTCATTATCGTTCTTGTCCTTGCCAAACAGTCCTGTTTCGTTGTTGTATTTAGTAATCTTTGTTTTCGCATCGTAAAGATTGAAACCTATGCTATATTTCACTTTTCCGATCTGATCGTTCCAGTCAACCGAGATTTCCCAACCTTTAGAACGAAGGTCAGCCGTGTTCTGTAAAGGGGCACTTGCACCTAATACACCCGGAAGTTCAGAGCCCGGAGCAAGCATACCCTTAGTATCTCTACGATACCAGTCGAACACCATATTCAATCTGTTATCCAATAGCCCAAGATCGAATCCGACATCAATTGTCGTTACTTTTTCCCAAGTAAAGCTATTGCTAACCAAAGCAGCTGGTTTCAAAGTAGTAACTTTAATACCGGAAACAGTCCAATAAGCCTGTTCCGCATCCATACCGGGAATATATGCGTAAGGAGTGATGCTCTGATTTCCAATATTACCCCAAGAACCACGCAATTTCAAGTTCGAAAGAACAGAGTTCAAAGGTTTCATAAACGCTTCCTCGCTGATACGCCATCCGGCGGAAACCGAAGGGAAGAAACCGAAACGGCTATTCTTCGGGAATTTGGAAGAACCGTCATAACGTCCGTTCGTTTCAAGCAAATACTTGCCGGCAAACGAATAGTTAATGCGATAGAATAACCCTCTTACCGTATAACGTTCAAATTTGTCTTTAGCAAAATAATCACCTGTCGACTGCGAAATAGACGGCAGATCTTCATTAATCATATTCATACGCGACATCTCAGCATAACGATAATCACTACTCTCCTGATTGAAACCTCCCATCACCGTTACATCATGTTTGCCCCATGAGTTGTTATAGTTAGCATAGAAGTTCAATGCATTATAATCCGTAATACCATTGGAATATTCATACTTGGAATTGGCAGTGGAAACCTCTTTCACAAAGTTACCTCCATGTGCATAATAGAACTTCTTCTCAAATTTCGTTTTCTCGTTACTTAGATGATTGAATGTATACTCACCAATCAACTTCACATTCTTCAAAGGACTGATCGTAACCTTTCCGAAAATACGAAGATTATTCTTTTGAATAGTTGTCGGATATGCCAGATCAATCAAGTTACGAGGAGTATTGATCGGTAATTCTTCGCCGTCAATATTCATTGTTCCAGTAGGAAAATAAGAAGGAAATGCGACTGCTGCTCCCCATATACCATATCCTCCGGAAGTTTCCGGCAATGAAGAGTTCGAGTTCGTATATTTAATATCCAATTCCGGAGTAATCCATGAAAACACATCCGAGCGGAGATAAGAAGACACGTTGTAACGCTTGTACGTATCTTTATCCGAAGCCAGTACCCCATTTTCATTCACCATACCGAAGGAGAAACGATAAGAAATATCTTTCGTACCGCCACCTACCGAGATATTATGAGTTTGCTGGAAACCAGTCTCCATCATATCATCGAAAAGATCAGTTTCTGCCAAGCTATAACGCAGCCCGTCCACCATTGCATAACCATCCGGATATGCAGACGGATTAGCATTATATTCCTTCAAAAGTCCCAACCAGGTATCTACGTTCTGACCACTTTGATAATTGATTGTCCCCATGTCCTTATAAGCCTGTACCGTTTGGAGCGGAGTAGCCTTATGAGGCATATTGGCAGGTCTGCTAAAAGAGAAGTTATTTGAATAATTAATAGAGAGTTTAGTTGCATCCGAGCCTTTCTTTGTAGTAATCAAAATCACACCGAAAGCTGCCCGTGCTCCGTAAATAGCAGAAGATGCCGCATCCTTCAAAACAGTCACCGATTCAATATCGTTCGGATCGAGCATATTAATATCCATCTCCACGTTATCTACCAGCACCAGCGGTTTCCCATTCTTATCCAAACTGTTGACACCACGAATGTTGAAACTCATTTCTTCACCGGGTCTTCCTGAATTACCTGTAATCTGCAAGCCGGGCATTGCCCCTTTCAAAGCGTCACTCACAGACACCACCGGACGGTCACCTAAAACATCATCCATCTTCACACTGCTCACCGCACCTGTCAGGTTCGCTTTCTTTTGTACGCCGTAACCAACAACTACTACTTCGTCTATTAACCGAGTATCTTCTTTCAAAGTTACATTGAGAGGACGTTGATCTTTCACCACCACTTCCTGTGTGGCATAGCCGATATACGATATGGATAAACGGGCATTCGGAGTAACCATCAAAGAAAAATTGCCATCCATATCCGTAATGGTACCTTCCGTAGAATCGACTACTTTCACATTTGCCCCAATCACCCCTTCACCTGTAGGATCAGTGATTCTACCTTTTAAGACAAACACTTTTTCCTGTTCTTTCTGCGGTGTCACTGCATGGAACATAATCACCCGGGGTCCGTTCACTTCATAACTGACGTCCGTACCGGCCAGCAATTGTCCCATCACATCATTAATAGTACCGTTATTTATATTCACAGAGACTTTCCTATTCAAATCAATGTCATTATTACGAATCAGGAAAGAGTAATTGCCTTGCTTCTTTATTACTTCAATGGCTTCTTTCAAAGTAATATTATCTACTTTCACACTGAATCGCTTACTTTGTTCCTGTGCCGATAGCTGGAAACCACCAGTCAAAACGTTTCCTACAGACAAAAGCAGAAGCATTAATAATATTCTTTTTACTATTAATCTCATATTTTTCACTATTAAAGGTTAACATAATATCTTTCTATACAACGCTGAACCGCCGATATATCTATCGACTAAGTTCCCAATCATACTTTACTTTTTCTTATTTTACCTCCTTTTTCTTGTCAGTTATAAAGATAGTGTCTCCACTAACTTTCCATGTATATTGCTTCTCAACGTTGATTTCTCCCAATATATCATTGATACTTTGATTACTATTGAAACATCCGGAAAAGCGTTCCGCTTTCAGACGTTCACTCTCTAAACTGATCTTCACCTGGAATTTGCGCTCCAGACGGTGTGCGATGTCGGCAAACGGAGCATCTTCAAATGTCAGGCCACCATCCAACCAGTCACAGGCAGAACTAGCATTTGATTTCATTTTCTCCATGCGGCCCGTATTCTTATCGTAAAAAGCCTGTTCGCTAGGGAATAGTTTCATTACCGAACCGGACAAAGTGGCTAAATTGACACGACCTTCCAACAAAGATACCATTACATAATTATCGTCATCATAAGCGCGTACATTAAAAACAGTCCCTACCACCTTTACCTGTACACCATTCGTATTTACAAAGAAAGGAATCTTCTCATTTTTCGCCACCTTGAAATATCCTTCGCCATCAAGCGTAACATCACGTTCACGAATACCGAACCCACGGCAATAACGTAACACAGAACCCGCATTCAATGAAACCTCTGTTCCATCCGGAAGCACAATATTCGTCCGTGAGCCGGCTGGTACTTTGATTTCATAAGGAGAATCCGCATTCGTATATACTTCCGTAAGATTTTCAGTATAAGTGTACCAGAAGTAATTACAGCCCAACAACAAAATAATTGCAGCAGCTACCTTCAGCCACACAGGAACTATCTTCCGCGAACGGACAGGTTTCATCTCAGCAGCGGCTATTTTTTCTTTTATCTGTGATAAATTAGCATCCTCTACTTTGGCAAATGCAGGCACAGAAGAAACAGCCCATACTGCGGACATCTCCCGGAAAATTTTAGCTGCATCTTCATTGGAAGCCAGATAAGCGAACAGAGCTTCTTTCTCCTCTTCGGTGCAGTTACCGGACAGATAGTTGCTTATCCGGATTTCCAATTCTTCTATATGATAAGAGTCATTCATAAACGTACTTTTTCTATGGGTGTATATAACTAGATACGCAATAAAAAAAGAAACGTTTAAAAGAAAAGCGATTTTTTTTAGAGAAACATCAAAATAGCTATCATATAAGGAGTACCCAGTGATTCGCGTAGCTTAGTCAATGCTATTTTCATCTGTACTCTTACAGTGGTCACATTAATATTCTGCTCCTCGGCAATTTCACTGTATGTCTTACCCTCATACAAACTTGCTTTAAATATGGCACGGCATTTGGCTGGCAATTCCTCCACCTTCTTCATGATGATGGTATTCATTTCGCTATGCTCCAATGCCTGCAAAGGATTATCGGAAGAAAGAATATGATTTTCGAGAAAAGCCCAGATTTCTTCCATCTGTTCCGTCATCTGTTTTTCGTTGAAGTAGGAAGAACGCAGATAACTAATACTTGCGTTTTGAATAGCACGCCGCAAGTACGGAAGAGCCGGGTGAGTGATATGGTGGCGATTCTGCCAAAAAGCGACAAAGACATCATTCACAATCTCCCCTGCCACCCTCTTGTCATGCACATAATAAACAGCTATCGCACACAAATAAAGGTAGTAGGTATGATAGATTTTATCAAATGCTTTTGTATTACCGTGATTTAACTGTTCAATTAGATTTTCAGAGATTTCTGGTAGATTCATTCGTTGTCTTTCTTTAAGGAACGGTGCAAATATAGCGATTAATTCAGAAAAACAAAATTCCAATCAGATAAACCGGAGCCCGGCAATCATTCCTTAACCCTACAATCCCATCGGTATTTTCAACAAATACCAAACGATAAACAGCAATGTCCAGACAACCAGGATGCCTAATGAATATCTCCAAGTATATTTCAGCAATGAACCATACGTAATCTGCTTATCATATTGCCGCATATAGGTAAGCACCAGAGGCATATAGAATAAGAAAGGAGTAATGGCATTCGTCGAACTATCTCCGATACGGAAAGCACATTGTGCTATATCCGGAGCAATTCCCATCTGTGCAAACATCGGGATAAAGATAAAAGACATAAAAGCCCATTTGGAGGTAGCAGATACCATAATCAGATTTATCAATGCCGTAAACAGAATAAACAGAACAAGAGCAGACAAAGGAGCCGGTTCAAACGAAGAAAGCAAGTCAGCCCCCATAATCGCCAGACATTTATCCAGATGGGAATATTCAAAACAGGCAAACATCTGCGCAGCGAAGAAAGCGATAACGAAATACACTCCAAGAAGTTTCATTGGCTGCGTAAGTCCTTCAATCACGTCATTGTCAGTGCGATACCGTCCGGAACTGAATCCATAAGCCATTCCCGTAATACCTGCTCCCAAAGAAAGCAAAAACAAAATACCGGCAATAAAAGGCGAATGCATCAAACCACCATTCACACCCCGCAAAATTCCATAAGAAGAAAAAGTAAGCCACAAGATAAGAGCCACATAGATAGCTGCCACAACAATGGAAATCATAATGGCACGCCGCTCTTTATGAGACAGAGGATGGTAAGCCACCACCTTCATACTGCCTTCATACTTACCTAACGTAGGAAGAAGCCATTTTTGAGTAATCCAATACACAATAGCCGTAATGGCCACCGTTGAAGCACTCATAAAAAAGTAATTGCAAAGAGGTTCTGTATTCCCCTGATAACCCGTTTGTGCCAGTGCAGCCTCTTGCGTGGTATGCGCCAACAACGGGTCCATCGTACTCAATACAATATTAGCACTATACCCGCACGCAACGGAAACATAAGCCGTAACAATCCCTGCAATCGGATGAAGCCCCACCCATTGAAACAGCATAGCAGCAATAGGCAATAAAATGATATATCCACCATCACCAATGGCATTCGACAACAAGCCAAGCACAATCACCCACAAGATGATCTTCCTCTTTTCCTGCCGGTTTCCCACCCCCATGCGGATACAAGCATCAATAAAACCGGAATGTTGTGCCACTCCCAATCCGAACATAGCAATAATCACCATGCCCAATGGAGCAAAACCTGTAAAGTTCTTAATAGCATTCCGCAACCACCAGCGGATTCCTTCCGGACTCAACAGGCTTTGTACACGGATATCCTCACCTGTCTGCGGCAATGTCACTTTCAATCCATAGATATCGCATATCCATGAAAGAAAGACCACTGCCATTGTCAGCAGAAGGAACATCGTAGCGGGATGGGGCATGCGCCATTTATTCTTCATCATTTTCCGACTAAGCAAGAAGCTACCGTTAATACTTAATTTACTCTTCGTCAGGCTCCAGATTATCCAGATCAATAATACGCAATTCCAATGCACGTACTGCCAACCGGGTAGCATTCACTCCCACCCGTTCTCCATTCGGGAAAAGACGTCCAATAAGATCATTCTGCCGTTTCTCCAATGATTTCACACCAAAAGGCATTCCTTTCAGATTGGCAATCATCTCTTTCGTATAACCCAAAGCCAGATGACGGAGAAAACGTTCATCGTATTCATCAATATCATAGCTGATGACAGCCTCCTGACGCTTAGCATCATTGGCTACAGATTTCTTGAAACGATCTACAATCTTTTCCAGAATCGGATAGTTAAATACCAATTTCTTTCCATCCATCACAGCCTGTACATCTGTTTTCGTCAGTAGCTCACCCGTTTTGAGGATGATTCCATCGGCACCGGCATTCAATACGTCCACCCACAACTTTTCGTTCAGAATCTCACCCGTGAAGATCAATACCCGAACTCCTTTGTAACGTTTGAATATATTCTTGCAAATATCAACACCAATGGTCGTAGAACCTCCTAGTCCTAAGTCCAACAATACCAGATCGGGAAGCTGGGCCTCCATCAACGGCCAAAACTCACTTTCCGTCATTGCCGTGCCGATTACTTCTGCATTCGGTATTTCATGACGGAATATTTCTTCTGTCCCTTTCAACTCCAGTTTTACATCCTCTACAATAATAACTTTAAACTTCTGTTCTTCCATGTTCCTTATCTAATAACTTTTATGTGTTTTCCTTTTATCGGCGCGGAATAGTGAAATAAACTGTAAACCCGCCGCCTTCAGCCGGCTCGGCATTGATACGGCATCCCCTACGCCCCGCAAATTCGTCGTGGTCGCGGATAATTTGCTTGCATACCAGATATTCCGTTCCCCTCAACTCCCCTTTTTCACCGGAAGTCATACGTGCCAGATTCGGATAAAATAGTTGATTCAACTCTTCCACACTCTTCTCGCGTCTCGTATCCGTAAAGAGGAAACGAACATATTCATTATCCTTGCGCGCTTGCAAACGTATCACTCCATCTTCACGTACAGTCAATGCTTCATCAATCAAATTCTCCAATAGAAAACGCAACTGATTCACGTCTCCTATCACCTTCGCCTCCATCGGCTCTATTTCCAATTCTATCCTCTCCGGCCGATTCTTCATCAACTTCTTGAAATATTTTCCGGCAGCATCCAAAAGCTCCTGTACCGGAATCACCGTACGCCGGAAAGTGACCTCCTCCAATTGACGGGAAGCACACGAACTCAAAATCGTAAAGATTCCCTTATAGTATTCAATCAATTCCGTCATAGTCTCCACCGCTTCACGCTCTTCCGTTTCCGAAAGATTCTGCGCATTCAACCGTCCTACAATCTGTTTGATCTTATTCGGATAATAAATCGTCTCATGTTTAATAGTCGACAGACAGTTGTCAAGCACCATATTCTGAACATGCAACATGCTGTCTTCCCAGGAAGCCCGACGTGTTTCTTCGTGTGCCGACTCGATATCCCGATATTTTGTAGCCAGCTTCACCACTGCGTTAAACACGACAATAGCCACATAACGAGCTACCAGTTCAAAAAGCAGTCGATCCGTCTCCTGTTCCGTTCCCTCCCTGCGCTCCAGATAAAGCACACCGACACATTGATGCTCGCCTCCTGCTTCCACCATCAGCGGAATTGCCTGAAGATGCTGTTCGGAAAGATATTTCCCGGAACTAAAACACAGCTCTACCATCTCCGGCATTTCCTGTCCGGGACGAGAAGCATATTCCAGCCGGTGCGTCGTTTCATTATAAACAGCAATCCCCATCCGGTCAATCGTCAGTAATTCATTTACCGAACTGAATGCTTCATCCACAATCCGCTGTGGAATTTCTTTAAGCGTACTCTCTTCCCGTTGAAGCGCCTCTGCATTTTCCTGTTCCTGCGGTCTCACCAAAGATGCGGCAAACACCTTTTGGTTAATCTCAAGTACCTGTTCGAGATTCAAACGATTCTGCAAACGTTTTCTCATGTACAGAAAATAATATCCAACCAACGAAACAATCAATAAAACAAAGCATAAAATAATTCCTACCGTCTTATTAGTATTCGAACGCTCCAACTGCCGGCAATATGCTTCGAGAGTTTGATCCTCTCCCTGTAACTTATACAAATCTGTAAATGCCGAATTATTATAACTATAAGCATCCAACTGTTTCAAAGCCAGAAAAGCAACTGCCGCCTCATTCCTGATATCCAGAATTACATGATAATCCGAATCAAACAGTTCGTTCCACCAACTGATTTCAGCAGGCGTTCCCTCACCTACCAGCTTCATATACCGATGTGGGCGATCCGGACGCGCATATTTTTCATAATGCTCATTCAGAAAAAGCATCGCAGAATCTATATATTGCAAAGCCAACTCATAATTTTCATCCACATTAGCAAAATAGGCGGCATTCGCATAATCCGACGCTACATCCAGCAAATCCTCATACGCAGAATCCGTAACTACTACAATCGAATCGCCATCCTGCAACATGGGAGGAATCGGATCATGCAGACAAGAAACCATCCCCAACGGAAGCAACAAGCAAAGCAACAATATCCCCATTGCTTTACGCACTCCCGAAGGCAAACGAAAATAAAAACGGCTTCCCTTCCCCAGTTCACTCTCCACATCAAAAACGCATCCCCGGAATAAATCATTCGTTTTCTTATACTTCTCAATGATTCCCTTACAATTCATCAATCCGAAACCACTACCTTTGTTTTCTTTCAACACTTCCGGATCGGCTGCATTCTTCATTCCGATCACACGGGAATCATACACCTTCTCACCAATGATATACGCCACATCCTCTTCGGAAATACCTCTTCCGTTATCCTCCACAGAGATCTCGACATACGCATCCTCCGTAGTACGGGCATACACTTTAATTGTTCCTCCTTCCGGAGTATATTTACGGGCATTTTCCGCCAGCGTATTAATCATAAACAAAGTCAGTGCCCGGTCGGCCTTCACCATAACCGTAGTCGGTTCAATTTCCAACTTCTGATTTTTCATTTCAAAAGCACGTCTTCCCTTGCCTAGCAGCTCAAACAGTTCATTGAGACTGAAAGTTTCAATATTCAGGCTAAGCGTTCCTTGCTTCATCTTAATCCAAAGAGCCAGAATATCGTTGTACTCATTAATCGTAGTTACCAGCTCATCAATGTATTGATACTTCTCTTTCTTAATCTTCGCATTATCAATATACCCCCGCTCCGTCAACTTATGCACTTCGTTCAAGATACGGTCAATATAAGGATTAATACCATTGACAATGGCCAGACAAGCCTTCTTTATAAGATTCTGACGTTTATTTCCCGCAATATGTTGTTCGTAAACATACCGTTGCTTTTCCAGCTGCATCCGCTCGTCACTCAACGCTTCCACCATCTGCTCATTGTCCGCAGCCCAAACAATATACGGTTCAAGCACATGCACCAATGCTTTTTCATCACGGTTCAACCGATGCAGAGGAACCAGTGCCGCTTTTCCTTCCTCCGGAATTTCCAGTTGAAGACGTCCTTTCCCAAATAATTGATCGATACCTTGTTGAATTAATGGAACATTCATCGGAATGGACGAAGTTATATCCCGGCAAAGAGTCAGAATCCGTTGCAGACGCTCCACGTCTACCTGATTCCTTATTTTAGACCGTTTATTGAAAAACCACCAAAGAATAACCACCAATACAAGTCCGACAATAACCAAAGAAAGTACAAGCGTCATTTGTCGTGAATCGGCTTCCAATGAAAGATAGCGGCTCTCCAACTCCTTATCCTGACGGGTATAATTCAAAATATCCAGATATATATTCCGGTTGTAGTCAGAAGCATACTTCATCCCGAGCCCCGCATACGACACACTCAATTGCTCCCGAATCCTTGAAATCCATTCAGGTACCGTTCTCACATCTTCCTGCATAATCCATGGGACCCCGGTATAAGTCGTATCTCCTTCTACAAAAACATATAGTTTATCCAATGTATCCGCCGCATGATGATAATAGAGCATGTGATGTTGATTCACACAATCCAACGCTTTTGCAAGCGTATCCAATGCCTCCGAATAACGTCCGTGCTCATTCATATATTTACCGATAGACACATACGCACCGGCAATCTGATACAAATCATTATACTCACGGAACTTTTCAAGCGCACGCTGTGCCATCCGCAAAGGCAAAAGCGAATCTACCGGAAAACCAAACTGATCCAGCGCATATCCCCTTCTCGTCCGGAAAAGTTCGAAATTATTGGGTGAAACCATCAGATTAGCCAATCCTTGCAGACCATTTCCTTCGAAATAAGGATGATTGGTCTGAACAGCTGTCCGCCACGTAATATAAAGTTGGTCGAACTCACGCATTTTCCGGTCTTCCGGCTTGGTTGCTTCCACCAACGAGGCCGAACCTTTAATATAATGATAATAAAGCAACTGATTAGTATCTGTCAAAGCTTCATCTTCCGGAATCCGGTTAAGAGATGTGATGGCCTCCTGCCGTTGCTGCAGATAGTAATAATAAATAGAAGAAACGATGAAAAATTCAGTGAATGCATAATCCAGCCGTAGTGCCTCGTGACGGTCGGCAAACAAATCACTCTCTTCACGAATACGTTTCATGCGCTTGAGCGCACTATTACGATAATCATAAAATTCTTTGTTCATAGCCGTCCGCTGACAGATTTTCATCAGTCCGATGTCGGCAATCAACAGTTCGAGTTCATTTTTAGTCAGTTTATATACTTCCTTATGCAACGCTTCCGCCCGGTCAAAGTCCATAGCCATAAAAGCACAGAACCCCAGATTGTTGGATGCTTCCGCTTTCCCCGACTTGTAGAAATTCACCTGCCGATAGGCTTCATTGGCATATTTATAAGAAGAATCCAGGCTTCGATAACGATAAGCATACGCTTTCCCGTTTAATGAATCAATCAGGCGCACCTCTTTGGTCGGCACCATATCAGTGCACGAAAAAAAAGAGGCAAACAACACTATACCTATTATATATAAAGGAAAGCGTGAACTCATTTTTGACTATTAACTGTTTTCAGAAAGCAAATCTACAAATATTTCCGATAAGTTGGAGAGAAAAATATTTTTTATACAATAAGTCCTTCTAAATAATAAGAGAAATTCCTACCTTTGCAGGCAAATTAACAAATAGGTAACATCTATTACAAAATGAGCGAAAAAGCACCCTTTATGGTATTCTCGGGAACGAACTCGAGATATCTGGCAGAAAAAATCTGCGCAAGCCTGGATTGTCCTCTGGGAAATATGAACATTACCCATTTTGCCGATGGCGAATTTGCTGTTTCATATGAGGAGTCAATTCGTGGCGCACACGTATTCCTGGTTCAATCCACTTTCCCTAATTCAGACAACCTGATGGAACTTCTCTTGATGATCGATGCTGCAAAACGTGCGTCTGCAAAGAGTATTGTAGCTGTAGTCCCCTATTTCGGATGGGCACGTCAGGATAGAAAAGACAAACCCCGTGTATCTATCGGCGCTAAGTTGGTAGCCGACCTGCTGTCTGTTGCAGGTATCGACCGTCTGATTACGATGGACTTGCATGCAGACCAGATTCAGGGATTCTTCAATATCCCGGTAGATCACCTGTACGCATCAGCAGTATTCCTTCCTTATATCCAGTCATTGCAACTGGAAAATCTGGTTATTGCTACACCGGATGTAGGAGGTTCAAAACGTGCCAGCACTTTCTCCAAATACCTCGGTGTGCCATTGGTACTTTGCAACAAATCACGTGAAAAAGCCAATGAAGTAGCATCTATGCAAATCATCGGTGACGTAGAAGGTAAAAACGTTGTATTGATCGACGATATTGTAGACACGGCAGGAACAATCACCAAAGCAGCCAACATCATGCTGGAAGCCGGTGCCAAATCTGTACGTGCTATCGCCAGCCACTGCGTAATGTCCGATCCGGCTTCTTTCCGTGTACAAGAGTCTGCCCTGACTGAAATGGTATTTACCGACAGCATCCCATACGCAAAGAAATGCCCGAAAGTAAAACAGTTAAGCATTGCTGATATGTTTGCAGAAACAATCAAACGAGTGATGAATAACGAATCTATCAGTTCACAATACATCATTTAATAGATGATAGGTGATAAATGATAGTTGAAGTTATTTTCAACAGGAAACTATAAAATGGATAATGACCGCTTTTGGTTATTATCCATTTTTCTTTGTACATACCATTTCATTATTCCATCACCTGACACATATATGCAAAAAAATAGGCCACGCAATGCGCAACCCACTATCATTTATCACCTATCATCTATTGAAGTCTTCCGAATTTATAGGTTCCTTTTTTGATTACTTTCCCATCTTTATCTGTTTCTACAAAAGGACCATTCTTCTTTCCTTGTTTGAAAAATCCGTCGAAGCGATTACCATCTTTATCGATTTGTACGCCCTGTCCGTCTTCCAATCCGTCAACAAAGCCACCTTTATATTGCATCCCAGCAACGGTTTTCAGAGTACCCTGTCCATTGGGACGGTTGTCTTTCCAGTCACCGTCATAAACATCGCCATTGCTCCATTTATAGACTCCTCTGCCATCACGTTTATTGTTTTTCCAGCTTCCTTCGTACACGGCACCATTCGCCCAGGTAAAAGTACCTTTTCCGTCTTGCATGCCATTTTTGAAATTACCTACATACTTGTCACCATTAGCATGATAATAAACTCCTTCACCGGTGCGCTCACCTAAGAGATAAGAACCTTCATAACGATCGCCCGTGTGAAAGTAGTAAGTACCTCTTCCGTGTTGAATATCATCCGCCCAGTCACCATCGTATTTATCTCCATTGGTATATTCAAATACCCCTTTTCCGTGACGGACATCATCTTTCCAGCCTCCTTCATACTTACAGCCGTCGTCCCAGTTCATGGTACCTTTGCCGTTCTTCTTATCATTTTTCCAGTGACCGGTATATTTAGCACCGTTTGCCCAAGTGTATGTACCTTCGCCTTCACGTTTATCATTCACCCAATGACCTACATATAAATCACCGTTATGATAATACATTGTTCCTTCACCATGCTGATAATCCTGATACCACATACCGTCGTAACGGTTGTTATTCATAAAATAATAGATACCTTTTCCATGCTGCTGATCCTGGAACCACTGTCCTTCGTACTTTTCTCCGTCAGGAAACATATAAATTCCATATCCTTCACGTTTCCCCTTCACATATTCGCCTTCAAAGACATCGCCGTTTTTGAAAACCGTTTTTCCTTTGCCGTTCGGTTTTCGCCCTTTCATTTCTCCCGTATAGACACTGCCATCCTTAAAAGTATAGTTGCCAATCTTTATTTCAGTGGAGAATGTATCTTTAATTTTTCCGAAAAATCCGCCTTTTTTTCCTTCATTTTCTTGTGCCATCACTCCCTCTTGTGCAAGAAGAGCCAATAAAAGTGTAGTATATAGATATTTCCTCATTGGTTTTAGTCGTTACTCATTTTAGAATTACAATTTGGACAAAGATACAATTTCTATCCCAAACAGCCCACTTTCGGAAAGCAATTTATGACAACTTTTTACCTGCAATGACCTCTTTTAATGTCTCTTTGCACAAATAGCGCTGTGCCAAATCTTGTATTTCCATCGGAGTAACCTCATTCACAGCCAGCAGAGAACGTGAAAAGTAGTCATCATCCAGACCGGAAGTAGCAATAAAGATCCACGCATCCGAAAGTGAGAAAGGCGACTCATAACTACGGCACATTTCTCCCAACATATAGTTGCGCACGATAGTCAGTTCTTCGGCTGACACAGGTTCCTGATGCAGGCGGTCTATTTCATGATATACTTCCTGTATCAACGGTTCCACATATTCATTATCCGTTTCTGTCGAGATAGCCAATAGTCCGCTATCCGGATAAAACATGATTCCTGCCGAAATACCATAAGTATATCCCTTCTCTTCACGAATATTAGACATCAGCCGACTGCCGAAATAACCTCCGAATAAAGTCATCAATACCCGAAGTTTCAAATAATCAGGATGATTACGGGTAATGGTCGTATATCCCATCTTCACAGCACTCTGCATGGCATCTTCACGCTCTGTAAAAATTCTCTTTTCAGGAACAGCAGTAAAAGGAAAACTTAATCTCGACACCTGCTGCTGATGTTGACCGAAAGAAGTGCCGAATGTATCTGTCACCCGACTGATAATATCCTCCGTCACCTTGCCGGACAAGAATATAGAGCAATTACCCGAATGATAATACCGTTCATAAAATTCACGGAGCACTTCCGGAGTGATGGCATGATAATCTTCCTCCACCACAATTTTACCACATGGATGCTGTTCACCGTAAAGTGACTGCAACAGGCTGCGGTGTGCCAGAAAATCAACTTTGGAAGTATTAACCAGATATTGTTGGATATTGGTATCGAGAATAGTATGCAATTCCTTCTCCGGGAAAAGCGGTTCTTTAATCATGGATTCCACCACCTCCAATGTTTTCGCCAAATACTTATTCAACGAATAAACAGTGATATATGCATATTCCGACGAACTGGACAATTCGAGCCATGAGCCGTAATAATCCAGTTTTTCGGCAATGGTAGCAGCCGTATATTTTTTCGTGCCTTCGCGCAGCATCCGGTTCGTAAACAGAGCTTGCAGTTTCTGCGACTGCTGCCAGCGTCCCCCGGCAAAAAGCACATCTATGCGTACCACTTCCTGTTCACCCGCATTAATAACAGTCAACGGAATGCCGTTTGGCAACGTCATTCGAACAGGAGGAAGTATACGAAAATTTTTCAGGGTTTGTATTTCAGGTTGTATCGTACGATCCATAAGATTAACTTCTATTCTTCAAAAAATCTTCTGCCCGTTCCAAGTCTTGCGGCGTATCAATTCCAATAGTTTCCACTTCACTGATACCTACCTTTATTTTGTATCCGTTCTCCAGCCAGCGAAGCTGCTCCAAAGATTCGGCCAACTCCAAAGAAGACTGTGGAAGCATGGTAATCTCTTTCAGCACCTCTGTACGATAAGCATACAATCCGATGTGCTTGTAGTAGGTATGTCCCTTCAACCAGTCCTGTTTCTCGGCATTACGCTGATAAGGAATGATAGAACGGCTGAAATAAAGTGCATTCCAGTTCTTGTTGACTACCACTTTCGGTGAATTCACGTTTTCCAGTACGGCAAACGGTTCATCGGCAGTAAAAGGCTTCACCAATGTAGCAATCTGCGTGGTTACATCCTCGAAGCAAGCCTTTACCGCATCCAGTTGTGAAGGCTGAATAAAAGGCTCATCTCCTTGTATATTCACTACGACGTCAAAATCACCTCCAATCTTGGTACAAGCTTCATAACAACGATCCGTACCACTTTTATGGTGAACGGAAGTCATCACAACCTTTCCCCCGAACGCCTTAACGGCAGCTTCAATGCGTTCATCATCCGTAGCTACATAGGCGTCATCTAAAACGCCTGCCACCTGTTCGTATACACGTTGTATGACTGTTTTTCCGCCTAACATAGCCAACGGTTTCGCAGGAAAACGAGTGGATGCATAGCGGGCAGGTATAATTCCAAGAAATTTCATCTACTTAATAAATAATGAAGAATGGAAAGCTGATAATGACTGTTGTATATATCCCCTTTGCCAATCTTCCGGTTTTAATATTTTGTTATCATATAAAAGCATGTCAATATCCAGACATACTTTTTCCTCTTTCTTATCCTCCGGACGACGCCCGGACCTCTGTTCTATATCTTTCAGCATTTTCCTCACCGTCTCTTCATCCTTATCGGAATAGAACAGAGCCACTTGGTTGGAAAACAGAGCCGGATTCTTAAAAAACAAAGGTTTAGTTTCCAGTTCGGGAGCAAAACAAATAGAAGAGAACGATTCAGTCAACTTCTGTCTGGCAAAAGTCAGGTTCTCTTTCCTATTGTAATTACTCCCTATGCAAACAATATACTTGTGCACTTCTTTAATTGAACAGATCGTCCAGTCCTCTTTCTTCCACTTCGCCATCAGGAGTTTCCGAACCGGCACACGGGTCAAATCCTTCAGGAAGTTTGAATCTCTCCTGCTGGTCATATCCTAAAGTCGGGTCATCATATACTTTCTTCATATACATCGCCCAGATAGGCAAAGCTGCAGCAGCCCCCTGTCCATAGGTCATTCTACCGAAGTGAATATCACGTTCGTCCCCTCCTACCCAACAACCGGATACCAGTGAAGGAGTAAATCCCATAAACCAGGCATCGGAGTTATCATTGGTCGTTCCTGTTTTTCCACCCATATCGGCGGTAATTCCATATCGACGAACACGTCCACCCGTTCCCTCATTGATAACGGCACGCAGCATAACCAGCATCTTGTAAGTGCTCGACGCGCTTATCACTTCTTCCATTTGCGGTGCAAAAGTAGAAATGACATTGCCATCACTATCCTCAATGCGAGTAACGAACAATGGAGCCACCCGGATTCCCTTATTGGCAAAAGCCGTGTATGCGCTGACCATTTCACCGACAGAAATTTCACAAGGTCCCAGACAAAGTGAAACCACCGGATCAATTGCTTTATTGCGTACACCGAAACTATGGATCAAGCGTACCAAATCATACGGATTCAGCTTACCCATCAGGTATGCAGAAATCCAGTTATCGGAGTTTGCCAATCCCCATTTCAGAGTCACCATTTCTCCATAACGCTTATCATTTGCATTACGTGGTGTCCAGGGAGTCCCATTCTCATCAATCAAAGTTTGCTCTACGTGGCGTGCCTGGTCGCAAGGAGAAAATCCGTTCTCCATTGCCAATGTATATAAATACGGTTTAATAGTAGAACCTACCTGACGACGTCCCACCATCGCCATATCATACTGGAAGTATACATAATTCGGTCCACCCACATAAGCCTTCACGTGTCCGTTTGCCGGATCCATTGACATAAATCCTGTCCGCAAGAAAGATTTATAGTAGCGGATTGAATCCATCGGTGTCATAATCGTATCTTTATCACCCTTCCAGGAAAAGACAGTCATTTCTTCCGGTGTATCGAACGCCTTACGAATCTGTTGTTCCGAAGCTCCCGCCTCTTTCATGAGGCGATAACGTTCCGTTTGTTTCATTGCTTTCGTCAACAACTCTTCCACTCGTTTTTCCGGCAGTGATCTTGCATACGGGGCATTCTTACTTCCCTCTTTTTCCTTGAAGAATACAGGTTGCAGATAATCACCCAAATGCTCTTTTACAGCATCTTCGGCATACTGCTGCATACGTGAATTGATAGTTGTATAAATCTTCAATCCATCTGTATAGATGTTATAATTTGTACCGTCTTTCTTCTTGTTTTTCGCACACCAGCCATATAACGGGTTAGTTTCCCAAGCGATAGAATCCTCATAGAATTTCTGCATTTGCCAACCACGATAATCACTTCTTACCGGTTTCGGTGCTGTCATGACGCCACGGAGATATTCACGGAAATAAGTAGCCAGTCCCTCTTTGTGGTCAACACGATTATATGTCAGTTTCAACGGAAGAGCCTGCAAAGAATCACATTCTGCATCTGTGATATATCCGGCTTTACGCATCTGCTCGAGCACCACATTACGACGGCCACGGGAACGTTCGTTGAAACGAACCGGATTGTAGAGTGACGGATTCTTACACATACCCACCAACGTAGCTGCTTCTTCAACCTTCAAGTCCTTCGGTTCACAGCCAAAATAGGTATATGCAGCAGTTTTGATACCAACAGCATTATTCAGAAAATCAAATTTATTGAGATACATACTCAATATTTCCTCTTTGGTGTAGTAACGTTCAAGTTTCACTGCAATCACCCATTCAATTGGTTTTTGAAAAAGACGCTGAAGTGTATTTCTCGCCACATTTTCCGTAAACAACTGTTTAGCTAACTGTTGCGACAAGGTACTACCCCCACCTGCATTTTTCTGAAACATCAAACCACGTTTCACAAACGCACGGAACAACGCTTTGGCATCAATCCCGGAATGCTCGACAAAACGAACATCTTCCGTTGCAATAAGAGCATTGATAATACTGGGCGACAAATCCTTGTAAGCCGTATACACCCGGTTTTCCTTGCTGTAAGACCATGTACCAAGCACTTTCTCATCTTCAGAAAAAATCTCCGTTGCAAATTTATAGCTCGGATTCTCGAGTTCCTCTACAGGAGGCATATAGCCAATCCAACCCTTTGAAATGGAGACAAAGACTATAACAATAGCCAATACTATGACTGCCAAGAATATCCAAAGAGCTTTTATTATTTTTCGAATCATGTTTTTTCTCGCTTAAAATGACGCATTTAATTAAGATGCAAAGGTAGATAAAATCCGCTATTCAGCCAACGAGTTTGATTAGATTTTCTATTTTGTTAAAATATAGAGGATACTCCTAACAAATAGCACGAAACAAAAAGAAAAAGAGCATTTTTCAAGAAAGCAACCCTCTTATTATATCTAAACACAAACAGGCGGGATTTCTCCCGCCTGTTATTCATTCATAAATATACCTATTTATAAGATAATCAATTACAAGGTTGCTGCCTGCACACCTACCACTCCGGCAATCGCACCGGCAACAGCAATAATCACTTTCAAAATAATACTCCACGTTTTTTTCATAGACATTTCTCTTTTTAAATTAAACACTAAATGAACACTCTAACCGTCAGCTATTAATCAACAAGGCATTAAGCTGCGGGATCCGGTGCCTCTCCACCATCATCACCATCATCTCCACCATCTTCGCCTTCACCCGGTTTCTCGGGATCTTCCGGAGATACAGTAACACTAATTTTCTTCAGATATTCATCCAGACTGATCAGGTCTAATTTCTCATCTGCACGGGTAGCAGTTTTGGTGACACGCAACTCTTTATTGGCTTGGAAAAAGATACGAACACTCTCCACACTTTTAGCATTAATATCCTTCGCCAACTCCGCACCTTTCGAACGGGCAGTCAACATAAACACACCCAAACCTTCGATATTTATCGATTTACCTTCCAACAACTGCTCCTTCATTTTTTCCACAAAATTCTGGATTACACTCTTGATGTCACCGATAGACAGCGAAGAACGATCCTGCATTTTCTGTGCAATATATTTCAAGTTGACGGACTGACCTAAAGTGATCAGATGCGGATAATATCTCTTAGGAGAATTGGGAACACGCGGATCTGTTGGCCGCGTAATGACTTTGTAAATTACACTCATACTACGTTTTTTTAAAGATTTAAATTCAAGTTTATTTATTCACGTTTTGTTGATCAACAATGCAAAGGTGAAGCTTTTATTCCGGATAGAAAAGAAAAAAGCCCCTTGCGGAGCTATTTTCATTTACCTAAGTATATAATAAACTATAAATCAACAACATAATCAGCATTCTATAATCTCCCAGTCCCCAATCGTACACCGTTCGCTATCAAAACTGACAGCCACCTTTACGACAGGCAATCCACATAAAGCAAAGCGTTCCGGATAATTCTTCAAATCAATTTGCTCCATCGCTTCACCAGCACTTTTATCCAATTTCAGTTCCATCACATACAATGTAGTCTTCGTACGAAGTACTATATCTACCCGTCCACGAGGAGTACGAACCTCCACATCCACGTAATATCCCAACAAACTGAATATGATATAAAAGACCTGCTGATAGTGTCCTTCGAACCTTGTATTGTCGCAGTAAGGAATCGTAGACAGAAATTCCTGCAAACGGTGTAAAGCAGCATCCATATCACCATTCTGAATATCATAAAAAAGATAAGCTACCATGGTAGTTGCTTCAGGTGTCTTGTTATTTACATAATAAGGAAGAAGGCTCTCCATAAGTCCCAACCTTACTTCTTTATTGGGAATATCCAGCGTATAAAGATCTAGCATCTTATTATAATCCTTAATAGTGATATACCCACTTTGGTACAATAAAGGCACTGCATCAGTCATCGTTTCAGTAGGAGCATCGAAAACTGAGGACTTTAGTTGTTTACATCCAATTTCGGAAGGTTTCACTCCAAATTTATTTAACATCTTAATCAGATATGTAGGAGTACCGCTACCAAACCAATAAGATCCAAATTTTCCATCAGCAAAAGCATTTAGCAAACTGAAAGGATTATATATATCGGGCGAAGGAGAAGTGAAATGATAACCATCATAATTTTCTTTCAATTTCATCAAAGCCTCTTCAGGTATTATCTCCAATTTCTTTGCCAATCCTTCCAAATCATCCTTCATTTGCAAACGTATCTCATCTTCACTAATTCCACAGATAGCAGCGTATGGCTCATCCATACTAATATTCTTTATATTATTCAACTCACTAAAAATACTTAGTTGGGAGAATTTGGTAATACCAGTCAGAAATACATATCGCAAATAAGGATCACAAGCTTTTAACGGGCTGTAGAAGTTACGCATGATGTTACGCAATACATCCAGATTTTCCCGTTCGTGCACCACATCCAGCAGAGGAGCATCATATTCATCAATAAGCACAACCACTTTCTTTCCAGTCTGCTCATAGGCACGTTTTATCAGTCCCATCAAACGCTGATTGGGATTAACCTCCTCCTCCAGCCGTCCATAAATCTGTTCATAACCATATAGTTTCAGATTCAATTCCTGGAGCAACTGTTCACTATCCGCATGTTTGGCGGTACTCATATCAAAGTGAAGCACCGGATATTCCGTCCACTCCTTCTCCAGTTTCTCCATAGCCAATCCATGAAACAGATCCTTACGTCCGGAAAAATAGCTATGCAGCGTGGAAGTAAGTAATGACTTACCAAAACGCCGTGGACGGCTCAAAAATATATAGCTGGAAGCCGAATGAGTCATCCGGTAAACATACTCCGTCTTATCAACATAGAGGTAATTCCCCTCCCGTATCTTCGAGAATGTCTGTATCCCGATAGGATATAATCTTTGCAAATCTTCCATATCAATCATATTTTTCACATACTTAAGCATTTATAATCTCCCAGCCCCCAATCGTACACCGTTCGCTATCAAAACTGACAGCCACCTTTACGACAGGCAATCCACATAAAGCAAAGCGTTCCGGATAATTCTTCAAATCAATTTGCTCCATCGCTTCACCAGCACTTTTATCCAATTTCAGTTCCATCACATACAATGTAGTCTTCGTACGAAGTACTATATCTACCCGTCCACGAGGAGTACGAACTTCCACATCCACATAATACCCTAATAAACTAAATATGATATAAAAAACCTGCTGATAGTGTCCTTCATATTTCGTATTATCGCATTGCGGTATAGTGGACAGGAACGTTTGCAAACGGCGTAATGCAGTATCCATATCCCCATTACGGATATCACGGGAAAGATACGCCACCATTGTCGTGGTTTCCGGAGCTTTACTACCGACATAATGTGGAAGAAGACTTTTCATTAGGCCTATTCTCACTTCCTTATTAGGAATATTCAATGTATACAAGTCTAATTCCTCATCATAATTCTTAATAGTGATATAGCCACTTTGATATAGCAGCGGGATAATACTTGTCATCCTTTCTGTTGGTGCATCAAAATCCTCGACCGAAACCCTATTATTTCCAATTTCGGAAGGTTCTACGCCAAACTTCTTCAACATATTTATCAGATACGTAGGCGTACCGCTACCAAACCAGTAAGAACCAATCTTACCTTTTTCCATAGCAGTAAGTAGGCTGAAAGGATTGTATATATCGGGAGACGGATAAGTAAAATGATAACCGTCATAGTTGTCTTTCAACTCCTTCAAAACCTCTTCTGGTGTTATCCCCATTTTCTTCGCTAATCCATCCACATCTCCTTTCATTTGCGAGCGTATCTCATCCTCACTAATTCCGCAAATGGCAGCGTATGGCTCATCCATACTGATATTCTCAATATTATTTAGTTCGCTGAAGATGCTAAGTTGGGAAAACTTTGTGATGCCCGTCAGAAATACATATTGCAGATAAGGATCACAAGCTTTTAACGGACTGTAGAAGTTACGCATGATGTTACGCAATACATCCAGATTTTCCCGTTCGTGTACCACATCAAGCAAAGGAGCATCATATTCATCAATAAGCACAACCACCTTCTTACCTGTTTGCTCATAAGCACGCTTAATAAGATTAACTAAGCGTAGATTGGCATCCCCCTCTACTGCGTTAATAGCAAACGTACGTTCATATTCAGCAAGCATAAAATCAAGAAGACGTTCCAATCCTCCTTTATCCACATGTTTCGCCATACTCATATCAAAGTGAAGCACCGGATATTCCGTCCACTCCTTCTCCAGTTTCTCCATAGCCAATCCATGAAACAGTTCCTTACGACCGGAGAAATAGCTATGCAGCGTGGAAGTAAGTAATGATTTCCCAAAACGTCGTGGACGGCTCAAAAACATATAGCTGGAAGCCGAATGAGTCATCCGATAAACATATTCCGTTTTATCAATATAGAGGTAATTCCCCTCCCGTATCTTCGAGAATGTCTGTATCCCGATAGGATATAATCTTTGCAAATCTTCCATATCAATCATATTTTTCACAAAGCTACTAAAAATTATCCATCAGTCATTGCTTTACAAAAAAAATATCAACTATCTTCACAGACGGTTGATATAATAGAAATCACATCGGATTTACACCGACATGAGGGCGTTGATCAGGAATACACCGCTGTGTATTTCCTGACCACAAAATGTAGGGGTCTTCATGTGTGTAGCATGAAGTTAGGGACCTACATGTTCCATCTCACTTTCGTGTTATACTTGAATTTATTCTTCCTTATCATGAGACTGTTCTCCATATCCATAACCGTAGCCGTATCGTTTACCATAACCATAATACTTGCCATATTTACCGTAACCGTAATAATAGCCGTATTTCCGTCTCTTCAAATCCAAACCATTAATAACAGTACACAAGTTAGGTAATTTGTTGCTAGCAGAAAGTTCATTGATCAAAGTATACTCATTCTTATGTGTATAATCAGCACGGCAGACATAAACAGACAAATCAGCCACACGTCCTATCAACAAAGTATCAGTCACCATACCGACAGGAGCCGTATCCAGAATTACATAATCGAAATTCTTCTTGAGCGTTTCAATCGCCTTATCCAAGCCATCACGCGCTAATAATTCGGTCGGATTAGGAGGTACAGAACCACCCGGAAGAATAAAGAGGTTCTTATTTGCATCAGAAGGTTGCACCAGTTTCATTAAATCAGAAGTCGGATTGGCTAGATATTGTGTAATCCCCTGCTCTTTTCTTGAAATATTAAAGATCTTGTTCAAACCCGGTTTACGAATATCAAGACCGACTATGACCACCTTCTTGCCTAATAAAGAAAGACTGATAGCAAGATTGGTAGATATAAATGATTTACCTTCACCACTGACCGTAGAAGTTACCAAAATAACCTTCTTGTCAGTTTCAAGCATGAACTGAAGATTTGTCCGGATATTACGGAAGGTTTCACTCATCAGGTTGTTTTGATTTTCAAACACGGCAATAGAGCCCTGCTTCTCATCGGTTAATGGAATATCGCCAACAATAGAAAGACTCGTTAATTTCTCCACATCACCACGTCCCTCAATCTTGAATTTAGTCAATCCAATCAAGAATATGATACCGACAGGTAGTCCCGCTCCTATTGCCAAAGCAATCATATAAATCATTTTAGGTTTGGGAGATACAGGAGCACCTTCAGCCACTGGTTCATCAATAATCTTGGCATTATTAGCAGTGGCAGCCAAAGTAATAGCATTTTCCTCACGCTTCTGCAAAAGCATCAAATAAAGCCCCGCCTTAATTTCCTGCTGGCGGGCAATACTTACATACTGGCGTTCCTGTCCCGGAGCCTCACTGATACGACGGGAAAAGCGACCGGCTTCACGATCCAAATCAGCTTTCACAATGAGTAAACCTTGTAATGTACCATTAATAGCAGCCTGCACATTCGCTTTCATAGCACGAATACTCGTATCCAAATTCATAATCATCGGATTACTTTCGGTTGAAGTACGAAGCAACCGTTTGCGTTCAGTCACCAATTCATTATAACGCTCTATCTGAGTGGTCAGCCCATTATCCGCCAGACCGATATTACCAGGCAACACTTCATACTCATTCGACGGATTATTTATGTATTGGGCCAAATCACGAACCAGATTAATCTGCGTTCCATTTTCCACCCTTTTTCTTTCGTATTCAGCATTTCCCGATACAGCCAGTTGAGCGTCACTGCTAATATCCGTCAAACCCGCATTCCTTTTAAACGCTTCCAGTTTATCCTCTGTACTACCCAATTCTTCATCAATGATCTTAATACGTTCATTGATAAACTCCTTGGTCTTCTCCGCCACTTCATTCTTATCATTGTTCGTATTCCGGTTATACATTTCCATCAACTTATTGATAAAGTCCTGACCACGCTGTATGTTGGTATTCACCAACGAAACAACGGCAACAGAAGTCGCTTTAGAGGTAGGCGCTATATCCAATGCCCACTGATACCCTTTCGCCACTCCAAACGGCTGGCTAACAGTTGCGCTGATATGCCGTACATCCATCTGTCCTTCTATATGACCGTTTGCCAACGAATCTTTCAAAGCAAACCCGAATGTCCCCGCATTAGTCGGCAATACAGCCGGAAGCTTATCAAAATGCCGACTGTATTCATTCAGTCCCACCTTCAAGCTAACATCCAAACTCCCCTCCGGAGCCAATTTCATATCAATCAAAGCAGCTCCCGGCAATTTATCAGCTTCCTGTGCCGTCAGATTAACGATGACAGGAGACGTCTTATACATCTCCTTTTTCGGAAATTCATCCTCATCATAATAAGTAATATAAAGCTCCAGATTATTAACCACTTCCTTGAGTATCGTTTTCGAACGCAGCACTTCTATTTCATTATCCATACTCTGTGTAGAAGTAATAACACCCCCCAATCCCAAATTCTCCAAATCAGCGGCAGAGCCTGCGCCCCCTCCTTTCTTATCATCCTTAATCATGATAGAAGCAGAAATCCGATATACCGGAGTTTGGAAATACATATACCCCCAAGCGGCAATCAAACACACCACCACAGACACTACAAACCAAGGCCAATGAATTATATACTTAAACAGGATTTCCTGATAATTAATTTTATCCTCATCCATATCACGCATGCTTTCTTCGTACGAATTTTCTTTCATCGTTAATCGTTTATTATTGAGTTATCGTAATATATTAAATAGCAGACTGGCTATTGAAACCAAAATAGAAGTAGCCGACAACCATAACCCTGTACTGGTACCAATATCAGAGTTTTTGGCTTTAACCTTATTAGGGGTCACATAAATAATATCATTCTGCTGCAACTGATAATAAGGGGAGAATACCGTCTCCGCTTTATTCAAATCAAAAGTTATAATCTCCTGTTTATTATCCTGTCCGGTACGAATCAGTCTCACATTGTCCCGCATACCATAAATCGTCAGGTCACCTGCCATAGCCAATGCTTCCAGCAAATTTATTTTCTCATTAGAAACAATAAAACTTCCCGGACTATTAACCTCCCCCAGTACTGAAATGCGATAATTGACAATACGTACAGTGACAAGTGGTGCTTCTTTCAGATAAACCTTTAATTTCTCTATAATCAAATTTTCTATTTCCCGTTTAGTCAATCCACCGATATGAATCTCTCCCAACATTGGAAAATTGATATTGCCCCGGTTATCCACCAGATATTGTTGTGGAGCAGAGGACGTTATTCCCTGTCCCGCCATTTTTCCTCCCGTTCCACCGCCGATATTCAGATTCACCAGATTGAAAGGTGCCGCCAACTCCGGAGTGGAGCACGACACAGCAATCGTCAACAAATCCTTAGGCATCACCTTCACTCCTACTTGCCGCCCTCCCTCCATATCACTCACCGAAACCATATCCTGCAAATAAGGAACTTTCTTATACGATTGACAGGAAGCAAACAGCAAAGCCAGCAACAAACTCATAGTCAATCCAGCTAGTCTTCTCATAACCATCTTTAATTATAAATTATTAATTATTTAATACGCCTCTTTATCTCCACGGATCACATTATACACCGTCTTATACAGGATATATAAATCCAGAATAAACGTCCAGTGCTCAATATACCAGATGTCACGCTGCACACGGCCTTCCATCTGCCAGAGTTCTCTTGTTTCTCCACGAAAGCCCGTCACTTGTGCCCACCCCGTAATACCTGGCTTCACAAAATGACGTACCATATACTTGTTTATCAAATGAGAATATTCCTCTGTATGTTTCAGCATGTGCGGGCGAGGACCTACCAAGGACATATCCCCTTTTAATACATTTATAAATTGTGGAAGCTCATCAATATTCGTCTTACGGATCAAATCACCGACACGAGTCTTACGCGGATCACACTCTGTGGCCTGCAAAGTGTCACATTGTTCATTCACCCGCATCGAACGGAATTTATAACACCAAAATTCCCATCCATCTTCCCCACTGCGTTTCTGTTTAAAAAACACAGGTCCCGGAGAGCTTATTTTTATAGCCACCCCCACAATTATATATATAAAAGGAAAAAAGAAACAAAGGAATAACAAGGAACAGATTATATCAAAAAAACGCTTCAACATACGATTTTCTAAAAGTTCTAGAGGTTCACGGCGAATAGATAAAACAGGAACGTTACCCAACATCTCGAAATACATTCTTCGCTTCAAATAATTACGAACATTCGGAACACTAAAAAAACGAACCAGATGATTTTCACAGTAGTTTACAATCGGCATAATCTCGACACTACGAGCGGAAGGAAGGCTGCAATAAAGCTGATCTATCTTTCCCACTTCACAAGTCAGAAAATCTACAACCTCCTTTGGTTGTCCCAAATAAGTAACATTTTCGGGATAACGGTCTGATGGTAAATCCTCAAAATATCCGAGCACACGATACCCAGATGTCGGGTCATCCGCCATTGCATGATAAAGTTCTTGCATATTCTCATGACTACCTACTAAAACCACCTTACGAACGTTTCCTCCTCTTTTTCGATAAAGCTCCAAAAAATAGCGAAAAGTCAGACGATAACTAATTATGATCCCAATTAAAACAACATAGAATAGTCCTAATCGACGCAAATGAAAACATTCAAAATGAAAAAGAGATGAAAGGCCTAATAAGAGCAAAACAAAAGGGATCATATTCCGCAATACCCGAAGCATTATTTGCTCCGGACGAACTACCGGACGATGAAGGATCACTCCTGAATGCATATTGCAAACCAAATAACACAAACTCATCAATGCCATACTCTGTAAAAGAGAGATGGAATGTTCAAAAAAATAGCGATTACCTGAAATAAAATCAAATATCCATAACAACAAATTTAGCAAAAAAATGTCCCCTAAAAGAACGAGAGATTTTAGGACTCTATTAAAACGTTGAATCTCCTGCATAATATTTATTTCCCCTTAATTATTAATCTTTTTTCTTTTGATTTATCAACCATCTAAAATAACTTTCATGTTCATCAACAAGTTTTTCCCAAGAATATTCCTGCCTTATTTCACATAGGTTATTATTAACATATGCTACTTTATATTTTTCCAAAAGAGAATCAATTTGATCCAATACTTCTGCTACTTCTTCAGAAGAAGAGTAGTATATAGAATTCTCTTTCAACACAGCTTTATTAAAAATATTGTTATTAGCTAAAATGAAACATCCTGAAGCCATAGCCTCTAATAACGACGGATTTGTCCCCCCTACACTATGTCCATGAAAATAGGCAAAAGCAAAATGACGTATAGAATTCAATTTATCATAATCATAAATTCCTCCCACAAAAACGATTGATTCTTCTTTTCTATACTTTTCAACCAATTCTCTTCCATGCGGAGTATTAGTCTTGCCAATAATAATTAGAGGACGTTTCCCTTTTGTTTTAGCAATTAAATACCCTCCGATAGCCATCTCTATATTATTTTCCGGTTCCAAACGAGCAACCAACAAATAGTAGTTATTAGGTTTTAATCCATACTCTTCAAGATAAGAAACATCATAATTATCATGAATATCCGCCCCATAAGCCAAATATCGACTTTCCTTACCGTACTTTTCTTTATAGTAATCATGAATCCCCATATTATCCGCTATAAGATAATGGCTATGTTTTACGGTAGTTCGTTCCTCCCAAAACAGAAACTTCTGCACCCATTTATTAAATTTCGTACGTTTATATTCAAGTCCATCCATATTAGTCGTAAATATTGGATATGTGATTTTTCTCACATTAAACCAGATATAAGCTGGTACAATGCTAGTATATCCAGCCTCATAAATAATATCAAAGTTCTCCTTTTTTAGTGCATCCTTCAATGAAGAGAAGTCATAAAAAAAACTACCGATAGAACTCCCCATCCAAGTTTCCGGACTATAAATATGCTTTATACGAACCCCTTTATAATAATCCTCTTTATAAGGATGAAAATGAGGAGAATACACAACAACCTCGTGCCCACGTTCCACTAAGCCTACTGAAATATATTCAGCAAACTGTTCAAATCCCCCGTAGTTATTAGGAATACCACGGGTACCAATAAATGCTATTTTCATGAATTTTATTTGAGTTTGTTTACAATCTTCCGCGTATACACATGTGCCCCTGCATCATTCAAATGAAAAGAATCCGCAAACCATCTTTGATTCATAACCATTGTAGAGTCACAATAATAATTAAAATAAGGAACATTCATCTCTCTGCATATACTATCCACTATATCATATGCCTTAGCACTCATAGCACCATATGCCGGAGAAGTAAAAGCTACAAGTTTTGTTTTAGAAGAAGCTTCTTTTATAAAACGCTTAAGAAAACCAATTTTCACAGAATCAATCAGAATGCTATCCATTCGGCATTCTTCCGGAGCATATGTCACTGTAGCATATTGAGCAGCATATCCATTATCCCATCCTGTTGGTCGGTTTACTAAATAATCTTTCACAAAATAAAAGAATTTAGAATTCCATTTATAGCTTTGACACATCATCTTAAATCTTTCTGTCGGTTCTATTTCACATATCACAGAATCAATTTCCTGAATATCAGATTTTGGACGAAGCCATGTCAAATATTTACTATTATCATTTGTTTCCAAATCAAAGCAAGCCACAACATCCAATATTATTAAAGTTGGCGTATGTCTTTTTAATATAGACTTCAATATAGCATAGTTATATATAATCCCATTACCATCTAACCCACAATTAATACAATCTCCTTGCAAAGAATCTTTTAAAATAGACGACACATAATGATGGTTTGCTCTTGACGAACCAAATATGTAAATATCCGCTTTAGATTCCCTTGTCACATAATAATTCCATTTACTAATCCCACCCCTTGCATGAGAGTCCATATAAGACAAAATCTCTCCAATAGAAAAATCCACCCAAAAAGCTAATCCAAGAAAGAGAAATAGACGAATAAAGAATAATTTCATATTCAGAAATTTACATAAATAAATTGCCCTGCATCAAATATACCAGTCAACAATATTACAAATAGAATAAATAAATAGGAGGAATATCTTACAACTATATATTTACTTTCAAATAACAAAAATCTATTAGGAAAGAATTCATCACGAATTTCTTTTCCTAAAAATATCACAAGTACACAAATCATATATTTGAAAGAAGCATTATCATCTGGCAATAAAAGCCTACCATGAAATTCTACAAAAATCTTTTTTATTACAATAAACGCATCCTTCAAAGTAGGCATTCTAAAAAATATCCAAGCAAAATTCACTAAAACAAACGTAACTCCAATTCGAAAGAGTTTGATTCCACTTTTTGCTTCTGATTTTTGTAAGCCTAACAGTTTCTCAACACTCTGAAACAGTCCGTGTAATATCCCCCAAAAGAGGAATGTCCAATTTGCCCCATGCCATAACCCCGAAACAAAAAAAGTAACATAAATATTCCAATGATTTTTTAGTTTAGAGCATCTGCTACCTCCTAACGGAATATAGACATAATCACGCAGCCAAATGCTTAGTGAAATATGCCATCTTCTCCAAAACTCAGTAATCGATGTAGAAAAATAAGGACGATTAAAGTTGTTGACAAGATTAATCCCCAATGTTTTAGCCACTCCGATAGCCATCAAAGAATATCCAGCAAAATCGCCGTATATCTGAACCGAATATAAAATGGAGGCCACCAAACAGCTTATACCATTTTGATGATCCAGATTACCATATACAGTATTAACATAAACCCCCATTCTATCTGCCAATGCTACCTTCAAGAATAATCCCCATAAAAATAATTTAAGCCCTTCTTGAACTTTTATTGCTTTAAATTCCCGAACCTGTTTAATCTGTGGAATTAAATCTTTAGCCTTACTTATCGGGCCAGATGCAATCTGAGGAAAAAATGAAATAAACAATGCATAATCTATAAGATTATATTCAAGAGTACACTTCTTTTTATAAACATCTACCATATAGCCGATAGATTGAAAGGTAAAAAAAGAAATACCTATTGGCATTATCCAATGTAATGTATCAAACTTCATTCTCAAATGAAAGTAAGATAAAGCCTCAAAAACAGATTGAGTAAAAAAGTTATAATACTTAAAAAAGATCAGAGGCACTAAAGTCAATAATATTCCTACTGTTAGAATAAGTTTTCTATAGTGAAAATATTTATTTCCTAGTATAGGAAATAAATAAGTTACCATGGTAACTCCAATTAATATGAAAGCGTATACGGGTTCCCAATTAAGATACAATAAATAGCTTATCATCAACAAATAGCCAGTTACATACTTCTTAGGAAGAACATAATACAACACCCATATTAATGGGAACACAAGAATAAAAGCAAATGAATTAAAAAGCATAAAGCATTACAAAAAAGAAGTACATATTATTGATTATCTAATGCTCTAGAGCATTCTATTCCATCTTTTACCAACAAGTAAAAGCAGATTTGACTTCATCCATTTAGTCAATTTGTGTTCCCAAAATCTATTTATAATCCAAGATAATGCCAAGCACATCACAAAGCTACCGATACAAAAACATTTTTCTCTAAATTATTCATCAAGATAAATTTTGTAACCCACATCAATACTAAATAATGGATTAAATAGAATGAAAAACTTATTTCTCCCAAAACAGACCAGAAGGAAGCAGATAAATATTTAGAGATAAATCCATTTTGAAAAGAAAACACCATTATTATAGTCAGACAAACTCCCCTTAGTATCCACATATTAACTTGTTCTATCATACAAAATCCGAACATGAATAAAGCTATACATTCTATTATACTATAGACCCATTTTACTTCTTGTTTTCGTTTTTTTAATTTCAAAAAAAAGATAGCTCCAATTATACCAATAATATAATCTACAATCCTAAAAAATGGAGAAAAATAGAAAAACCAAGTTTCCATAGAAGGAATAGATAATTCGATATATCCACCAACGATATATGCTGCCAGTACATATACACCAAATATACCCAAGAAAAATTTTAAATTCCATTTTATTATTCTGAAAATAAAAGGAGTTATCAAATACAAAACAAACAATGTTGCTAATGTCCAAGCAGCCCCATTAAAAGCTGTCGCTAATCCTGTTGCAGGAAATACGGTTTGCAACAGTAATAGATGAATAATAAATTTCAAACTAGTTGGGATTGTTTCTGTAGTGAAGAAATTCCACATATAAACAATACTAACCATTAAAAATATAAAATAAATGGGATAAATTCGAGATATTCTATTTATTATAAAGTTAACGTATTCCATACGTCCTACTGTAGTGAACTTATTCCAATACCCTAATGTCATAACAAAGCCAGACATCACAATAAACAACTCTACTCCGATTCCTCCTAACCCCCAATATCTAACGATATTATTAAGAAATAAACAGTCTGTACCATGTATAAAATCAACATGGCATAAAAATATCATAAGCATCCCTATAAAACGGAAAGCATTTAATGTTTTAATCATATTTTTTGTCGTTTTTTGAGAAAATTAGAGTAGAGCAATTGTTTTAGACACCTTTGCAGTGGCTAAAAAATAAAATATTAATGTTTGGATATTTTTATCAACTATTGTCGTGTTGTCAGTCCGATATTTCGTGATAAGACTATAGTATCGACGCTTTTAACTGTGGATTTTTCTTAAAATTCTCCCAATCTCTCCTTAATTGAGGTTCACATGCCACAATCAATTGATGATGTTTATTAAGGTTTACCGGATTCTTTTTTATGTTGTCAATATACTCCAAAAGATTCCAACAGATTGTATATTGTCCGGCTGCAATCAGAGCTTCAGGAATACCATTAACCTTATCTTCAGGAGTAAACCATAAGGTAGTTCCCATAGCCGCTGCCTTATCACTATTCTCCTGCATAGCAATACTGGGAGTCAGACTCTTGTCTAGATCACCCGAAACTATTTTGTCCACCCATCTTTCATCTTTGCGCAACTCATAGACAGTATTGGTGATTCTCCTATTGAACCATTTACTGTCCCGATAAACACATGCATACTCCAACCGACGAATATGTTTCATGAAAACAGAGGTAGTCAGCATCAAGACCGAATGAACCCTATTCATCAGTAAAGTCACCATATCCCCCACCTGCAAATCTAGTATAGAAGAAATACTGTGTTTAATTATAGACTTTCCGGCAACTTTTACAATATATCTTTTAGTTATAGACCAGACCACCCATATCATTGTCATAAACCCCAAAAGCATGAAGAAGACATCAGAAACATAACGTACGGGACAAAATAAACTTCCAATGAAAATTGCCGCTGCTATCACTTCTGCACTATTCAACATACTCGAAACCTTGTTAAGGCTTAGCAAGCGCACAACTTTAGATAATCTGATATTTGAAGGTTTATAAGCATCCATATACGGACTGGATACATCAGACACAATAATCAGGTCCAAACATTTATCATCCCTCTGTGGACAACTCCGCTTCATCTGTTGTTCTGCCAACAGCACTGGTTCTATCCCCTGATTGTCAACGATACCTCCGTCCATGATTCCCACCGATTCCATTCCATCAAAGAAAGGTTTCACCGCTTCAAAATCCTTCCAGACAAAATCAGATGGAAAGATCATCGGTTCGAATCCGCTTGGGAAACAAGACGAACAGGCAAGTATGTCAGAAAGCCGGATATATGTAGCCGTTTCACGGGACAGTTGTATTTTTTCATTTCCTATAAGTCCGTATTCATACGGTGTCCCAGACGCTCCGTCTATCTTTTCAGTAATTTGAAAACGGAACGGTAAGCCATTGGTAAAATCTGTAGCATTGGCAGAGAAATGGCTTATATGTCCCTCTCCTAGTTTAGCCATCAGTTCTCCCAGAACAGCACCTTTGAATAATTCCCTATTATATATTCCGGACATGGTGCGGATGAGTGAAGCCTGTTGCTCCTTCCCATATACTGAAAGATTGTCCAGAGCCAAAGTCACCAGATCCGTATTTAACAAGAAATCATATAAATCCCTAAATATTTCATGAACCGATTCCCCGCGGCTCAATCCCAACATGTAACGAAGTCCGGTTATTGTTCCCCCTGAAATGGTAGATAATGCCGTTACGCCTTCCAAAAGCGTATGTTCCTCCACTTTTACAGAGTCGAGATAAGACAACACTCCCAAATGAAAAGTCGCGGCTCTATATCCGCCACCCGAAAAAGTTAATCCAATTTTTAAATCATCCATCATTTCACAGTATTTCCACTTGTCGTTGAAGAATGACGGCATGGTCATCCCATACCGTCATTCACATTTTATCAGGTCTTAACTCAATGCTTTAGACAATGTTTGAATGACATCATAATTCAAAGGTTGCCCTCTCTTGATATTCAAGGCTACACCTTCTACATTTTCAAACAACAAATCGCCGACCAATTCCAGTTCATCATCATCTTTGTAGTCAGCCAAAGCGTTGGGCAGCAAAATATAAGAGCCCTTTGCATTAGTTTCACCATCGGTGACTGCGGTGACGGTATTAAATCGTCTCTGTTCACCACCGCCAGTTGTTCCCAAAGTAAGAGCCTGTCCCGTCTTCAATTGAAGACCAGCACTTAGGGTTATTTGCAAACTCTTTCCGATCATCTGCAGAGTGATGTGCGAGTTTAATCTGAACGGTATTTCAAGCATTTTTTTGGTAAAATACCCTAAACAAGACATGATTCCGAAACCACCGGCAACATCACCCTTCTGCACTTCAGACGCAACACTCGTCACACCGAAACGCTGGGCATTTGATTTTGCCGAATCACGCAAATCATCCGTAACATCTAACTGAGAGAAAGGAAACAATTCCGCTGCTATTCCTATGTTATCAGCCTTACGCGGAAAGTTCAGTGAACAAGACTGGGTCAACGAAGTGTTTACGGCTATTACCCGTCCATCCTTGTTCAGGAAATGAACCCCCTCACCTTCACCGGACTCAGAAACACCTAACGCAACAGTGTACACACCAGAAGTTGCCCCATTTTCTTCATTCACTAAACCGCCAATGACGTTCATGGCTACTTTTCCAATAGTAGGAAGTGCTGATTTAATCATGTCAAAAAAGCCACCTACATTTTCTTTTTCTAAATCTTTTTCTGTCATAGCTTTAATTTTTTTTAAAATTATACATATCTTTCTGTAAGCTTACAGTTCCAAAAGTAGACATTGTCTGCTATCCGTACAACTTCAATTTACCAAAGCCATTATTCCTTTGTAAACTCCTCTTTTTCCTTTGTGTCCTTTCCACCGGATACTACATTCATCATACTCCACAAGATGTTTTTATAAGTCAGACTGACATCTAGTTTATCACCGGTAGACATTTCGACTCTATTACCATACAGTTTTGTTACATAATCCAAATTGACCGCGTATGATTTATGAATTCTAAGAAAAGATTCATTTAAATAACTGCTCACAGTTTTCAGATTAAGCGCCAACATAATGGGACGCTTGTTTTTCGAACTCATAAAAATCTGAGTATAACTGCCCTCAGCCTTCAGATAGACTATCTCGCTAAAGTCAAACACTTGATAATAATCCTCAATTTTGAGAGTGATTTTGGTTTGTTTTTTTCCATTTTCTTTTAAATTTTAATAATAAGAAATTCCTAAAATATCATCCATCCGCTCGCAATACCGAGAGAAAGAATATTCTTTTTTATAAGTAACAAAAGCAGCTTGCTTCATTCGAAACACATCCTCTGCTGAAAGCTGACATATACACTCTGCTAACTCTTTTATCTTTCCACATGAATAGTTGATTCCAATATTCTTATTATTTATCAACTCCCAAGTATCTTCTTTACAAGAATTAATCAATGCTACGCCATTCGACATATATTCCATACTTTTATAAGACAAAGCAATACTTACATTTTCTTTAAAACCATTAAACCCGAAATGGCATTGCTCAAAAATCTGTTTCTTTATAGAATCATCATACACTCTTCCCAAATACTCAATCTGAATACCCTTATTATCTAGTTCTTCCAATAGCCAATTCCGCTTTGGACCATCACCAATGATAAATAATTTAGCTTTTTTATGCTTCTCTTTCAAAGCAACCATTAAGTTAATCAACCCCTCAAAGTCATAATTGCCTGTCAAAGCCCCTAGATAAATGATTCGTATTTCTTCTACCGATAGTTTAGGAATTATAATATCTTCCACATCACCTTTACACAAAGGAAGTAATTTTATTCTATCATTTTCTTTCAGTCCTAAACGGGTTAGATAATACTTACATTCAGAAAGGAAAATATCCGCTTCTTTAATGGAAGCATCTCGTAGATAGCTCCAAACACCTAATCCTAAATATTTCAATCCCTGTTTCAAACTCTCATTAATAGGAATCGTTTCCGGATACAAATCAAAAATATCCAAGATAAATAGAGCGTTTTTCTTACGAATCACTTTTTTAAGAAAATACCCGGTACAATTAGGAGGTCCCACCACCCAAGCAATGTCAAACTGTTCTTGTTTTACTATTCTTCTAGCATGCCAAGCAAATTTCAGATTAGAGTAGATGCGTCGAAAAGATATATTTCGACTATAACCATGAACCGGAATTTCCTGTACATCCGGTAAACCATAAGTGACAAACGTCTTAGAGTTATGATCATAATTACCACAAATCACTTTTACTTCATATCCTCTTTCCTTCAAATAGCAATATGCCGTGTAAGCCCTATCTGTATCTCGAAGATTAAAATAATAACTAACTAATAATATTTTCTTCATTTATTATACAACCGTTCTATTATTTCTAAAGCGTGTTCATCTATCTGCTTTATCGTCGTATTCATAACTATAGTCCGATTAAAGTCTCGCAACATTTCCGGGTATTTCAGCACCTTTATCAGTTCCTTTTTTAGCCCCTCTATAGAATATTCTCCTATCAATCCTGTAGTTTCATGCTCCACTAAATCCGAAGCCCCCACCCGACAAGTTGTCAGTACCGGCACACCATAGCTCAATGCTTCCAACACTGTGAACCCAAAAGAGACATCCAAAGGAACAATCATCATATCTGTCTGTTCCATCACAGATGCCAATTCACCGTAAACATAAGGTTGATGTACTTTCACATACTCTTTATTAATAGCGACTTCCGAATATACATGCAATTCAAAATTAGTAAACCCACTATCAAATAATTCATCCATAGCATGCAATAACACATAAAAGCCTTTATACTCGGCAATAGCCCCTACATAAGTAAAACGAACAATATCAAGAGGGGTATCTTTTATTTTTTTGCGACTACAAATATCTTTATGGGTAATAGATATCACTGCTTCATCTTTAGGATTGAAATAATTGTGATAAAGAATGCGAGTATAACGACTATTAAAATGTATTTTATCTAAATACGCGAACATTTCCATATAATATTTCCGTAACCGTAGATAATCGGTGCAATATTCTACAGATGGAGATGTAGCCATCTCTGTTCGATCAATCAACTGTTTCTTCTTCTGTCGACGTAACCAAATCACTAAAGAAGTATTTTTCAATTTTCGATATAATGCAGACTGGAGCAACATTGTTTTCTTAATAGACAAAGCATTTGCACAACACTCCCAACAATTAATACAATCAAGATTTGAATCACAAGTTTCACCATTGTAGAACAATGTTGATTTGGGGCAAATACCAAAATAATCATGACTGGTAAATACCAATCGAATCTTCATTTCATGAGCTACTTGAAGAAATTCTTTATGTAATCCCATCAATGTATGTAGATGAATCACATCTGGAGAATATGATTGTAAAAAAGAGGCATACCCCTTGTCATCGCAAGATGTCATATAATTAACAAAATCACGAATTCCATAAATTTGTGGTAAAGGTAAAGGATTTATAATCTCATAGTTCTCTATACCACAAGATAGAGAACAAGATTTAATCAGTGGATCACCTTTTTCGCATTTCATTCGTCCCGGCCATAATAATCCAACCTGATATCCTAGCTTTTGTTCAGCCCCAATAAGATCAATAGCATATTTCGTCAGTCCACCACGAGCATAAGGCGGAAGCCCTAATGAATAATGTAAAATTCTCATTTTATTTCAGAAACTTTACTCAACCCCACTACAAATGGAATATAATTTCGAATCAAATAAATCACAAAATATTCTAATATGATTACACCAGCAAAAACGCATAGAAATTGTATTAGAAAAATATCCGTCACTTTCTTTACAAGTAAAGATCCCAAGGAAACAATCACATTATGTGTACACAAGATAATAATAGAATAACGCCCATAATAATTAAGTTTATCGCAAGATATTTTCTTTGACATTATAGATACAAATAAAGTGCCAGTTATACTTGCCAACACAAAAACTAAAAAGGAACCTGAATACGCATTTACCATCATAACAACATAAGGAGCACACAAATAAGTAATGATACCCAATATTAGAATCAACCAATACGAAGCATTGAGTTTAGACAATAAGTTTACTTTTCCCATAACATTTCCGATCCATAGAAAAAGACATCCCACCATTGAAGTATCTAAAAACATTGGCAAATTAACATTCAAACGAAAACACAAATACCCACCGAAACCAATAGTTACTGATAAGAAAGAAACTATCAACCATTTTCTACCGATTCGATTGATTACATAATAATAACAACAGGCAATAAACAAGGACAGTAAAAACCAAATAGGGCCATTAGGAAATGATTCTTTACTTATAAAATCATCCCAATTACATTCATTGTTAGACAAGGATATCCCATATATTTGTGCCAATTTACCTAACCCATAAGATGTGAATATGTAGAAACAGCCAAAAGGTATTAATAAGGTTTTTATTTTCTTAGAAACAAAAGACTTCAAATCTGACTTATTGCTCCAGAAATAACCTGATAATATAAAGAATAATGGCATGTGAAAACTGGTAATCACTTCGTAACTTCTATGGACAATTAAAGCATTAGGTATCAAAGCAAATAGAACATGTTGATAAACAACCATCAATATTCCAATTCCTTTTGCTGTATCAATAAAAACAACACGATCATTCATACCGCCAATAATCTAACACTTTCCTTATAACATGATGCATATCATAATATTTATATTCAGCCAGTCGTCCTCCAAAGTGAACCGTCTTTTCCTGCTTTGAAAGTGCCTCATACCTTTTATAGAGAGTAATATTAATATCATTATTTATCGGATAATATGGCTCAAGACCTTTCTTCCATTCCATAGAGTACTCTTTAGAAATAACCGTTCTAGGATTCCTTTCTATCTCATCACCGAAACATTCAAAATGCTTATGTTCAATTATTCGCGTATATGGAACTTCAAGATCAGTATAATTAACAACTGCGTTCCCCTGGTAATTGGAAGATTCAATCAATACATGGTCAAATCGTACTGTCCTATAATCTAATTGACCAAAACTATAATCGTAAAACTCGTCAATTTTACCTGTAAAAATAACATTTGCAGCAATATTCTGCCAATAAATTCGATCTTCAAAGAAATCTGTATTCACTTTCACTTCAATTCCATTCAACAAACCCGAAATTAAAGTATTATACCCACCAATAGGAATCCCTTGATATTTATCATTAAAATAATTATTATCAAAAACAAAACGTACAGGAAGGCGCTTTATTATAAAGGCTGGCAAATCCACACATTTTCTCCCCCACTGCTTTTCGGTATAACCTTTTATCAATGTTTCATAAATATCCGTCCCGACAAGTGCCAAAGCCTGTTCTTCCAAATTTCGAGGATTCTTCACTCCTTCCCCTTTCATTTTCTGTATAGCCTGCCTTCTTTGTTGCTCCATTTTACATTTCGCTTCCAAGGGTGTTGTTGTCCCCCACATTTGCCAAAAAGTATTCATATTAAAAGGCAAATTATACAGTTTTCCCTTACAATAAGCTACTGGTGAGTTGGTATATCTATTAAATTTCACTATAGAATTAACAAAATTCCATACTTCATCGTCTGATGTATGAAATATATGTGCTCCATATTTGTGTACATTGATACCTTCAATATTCTCACAATGAACATTTCCTCCCAAGTAAGGCCGTTTATCTATAACCAAACATTTTTTCCCTCGTTGTTTTGCCATATACGCAAAAGTGGCACCATAAAGCCCTGAACCGACAATCAAATAATCATACTGATAATCCATAATATTTCAATCAATTTATTTTATTACTATTTCTATCAACCAAATAATCTTGGCATCTTTTTTTTCAGGAATAGTGAGATGTAATGAGATAATAAAAATAGAATAATAAAAAAAAGCAGAAAAAGTATCTTGGCACAACGGCGATAATTCACTTCACCATCTAAACCTAATTCTACCAAAAGAAATGTGGTTAACATTGGTACCGGGCTTAAAACATAGTACTGCAATGGATTATGTATGCCCATAATTCCCAATGAGTTATTTCCCCATTTTTCCAAGATACTAGAAAAATTAAAATTCGCAATGAATCTACTAAGAAATATCACAACAATACCCCCCAGTGCAGGTAAGAAAAACATCATATAACTAGTTCCAAACACTAACGCAGCAACATCGATTATTGATCTATTATAAATAGCCCAACTATATAGAAGGACAGCAATTATAAACAAAATTACATTTATTTTTTTATCATTGTAATAAGAAGATTTATGATAATAAAAACCTAATGCAAAAAAAGGTAAACAAACAAATGAAGAAGTCAGATAAAAGGGTAATTGAGGTAATTTTGTACCTAGAAATGAAAGACAGAACATACAAAACATCCCTAAAAAAGGAGAAGTCTGTAAAGAGATATATTGAAACATCAATGTCACATTAAATAATGCGAATAAAAACCAGATTGGATTATCTATATAACTAGAAGGATATAAAACATTCCAATTATGCAGAATCATCTGTATCTTTGTAGGATCCCATATTCCAATAACAGCATAAAAGATTAAAAATAGAATAATAAAAGAAAATGCAGGGACTAATAATCTTTTAGTCTTATTCAAAATCATTTTTTTCCATGAAATTGATTGATTATGCCAAAATCCCGAAATAAAAAAGAACAAAGGCATATGAAATATAGAAATTTCCAGATGAAAATTTAAGCCAAAATGATCCCATACAACTAAAAGTATTCCAATACCTTTAACTATATCAATAGCTTTTTCTCTTGCCATAATAAATAATGTAAGCACTCAATTTAGGGCATCCCCCTTAGTTAAAAAATAAATTTTGAATTTATCATTGGCTTGTTACCAAAGAGACTTTGTCAGAAACCATATTAACATAATCCCTGCACCCGTTAAATATATTTTTGAAAAAAGTTCCGATGAAGTTCCAGAAAGAACTGCCATGAAGCTTCACTGTTCCAATCACACTGTGATAAGTGGCTGCCATTTCTGCCCCAACATCACTGCCATAATGATAGCCATAAATTGAGTGCTTACTTTTCATACGTGAATATGTAACTTTAAGTAATTCATCGACCTCCTGTTATTAAGTTCCAAATTTTTGGAATATACCTTTTCATGCAATATCCTACAAAAAAAGATATTACTATAGTAGCTATTATACTAAAAATATATCCGACACCATTTATCATCAACTTCGTCACCGGAGAAATATAAATTAAAATGGCACTATGTATACAATATATGAACAGAGTATAATATTTCAATTTATCTACAAATGGGGGGGGCAAAATATTAGATTTGTAATAAATCACAATAAAGATTACCGGAACCACCATTCGATAAACATAGTAAACATTCCTATTATTTAATCCATAAAAAAAACTACAAAATAGAATAAGCAGTAGTATAGCCACTATCATTAAGGATGTACCCCACTTTTTCAATATAGCAGTAATCACTTCTTCCCAATAAAAACAATATGCTCCTAATAGTAATACAGGCATCCAAAATAATATATTGAAATAACTCAAAGAATTGCAAACGAATACAGAAAGAGGTATTAATAGAAAAGAAAGTTTTGAAAACCTTACCAAGTATCCAACAATTGGAGCAAATAACACAAACCCAAACAACGAAGTAAGATACCACAAGGGAGGATTACCTTTACCTAACACCCAATATCCAACAACAGATTGAAAAGAAAAAATATCGTATGGAAGCTGCTCGTGTTTAAGAAAATGTTTTATTGTCATAGCAAGAAAACCTATTGTACAAAATATCAGATAAGGAATCAACAGAGACCATATTCTTTTTTTTAATTTTGAAAGATAACTCTTACCTGCTTCTTTCCAACAAAAAGATGCAAAATACAAATAACTTGAAATTACAAAAAAGCTGGGAACTGCAGCATCGCCAATAGTTCCTATAACTTGATAAACGCCTTGGCCGTTTGGACGTGCATGCAAACATACGATAAGTATGGTAAACAACACATTCGCATTGGTTATTTTCGATGATAATTCTTTATTCATAAATGGATTTTATGAGTGAATGAAATAAGTTTTGGGCGCTACGAAGGTAGAACTTTTAATTTATAGCCATAAATTGAGTGCACCCACTATTTTCCTAAGTTTCCGTTCACACTTTAGAATAAATTTACAACACTGATTGTCTATAATTTCAGAATACAATTTTTTATCCAAATTTCGTTGAACAATTCCACCATATTTTGTAATCCTATTAGGGTGCTCTAGAGCATATTCTACAAAATTTAAAAACAGCTTTTTCCAATTTATTTCAGACGTCTTCAATAACTTGGGAGCTGACAATATTTTCATATACAAATCGTTATCACTGTCAACTCTCTTTATATATGCCACAGCACTATCTAACGAATCAAAATCATTTATATTAATATAAGATTCCGGGTTGAATTCCTTTTCAATATCCTTATTACCCCAATAAATAGGCACAGTATGTGCTACAAAAGGTTCAACGATTTTTTCAGTTGTATATCCATCAACCATACTGTTTTCACAAGCAATATTAAATTTGTATCGAGAAATAAACTCATTTTTGTCATGAACAGGACCACCTATTGTGTTATTCCATTTTCCTCCTGATGCAACTGATTTATATTCATTTATAATTTCAAAAACCTGCGTCCTAAAAGGATCTCCCCACTCCATATTACTAACCACAATACTAGCAAAAGGTCGATGCGCCATATCCGATGTATAATGTCCGAAAGAAGAATTCGATAATAAATCATCAAAACTTTTCAGTCCATAGTAATATGGCATGCGCAAATGACGATCACCAAATTGTAAATAATGACAACTTATAGCATAATCACACTCATTGAAATCCGGCACATCATTCTCACCAGTCCAATAGATTTTTAAACAATCATATTTTAGATGTTCATATCCCCAAAAAGAATAGAATATAAAATCAGGCACTTCATCAGCAACAATATCTAGTACCTGAATATGATATTTTTCAGATAATACACGAACAAAGAAATTATCATAAATATCAAATGTCGGATAGAAATCGATGAATTTTATTTTCATAAATGCACTATTTTTTTTATATTTACATACCACTGCTTATATTTCCGAAATAAGAAAGAAGAAGGCTTAACATGATACAACCTCCATGACCTTATATAATGAAACTTACAATCTGTAATATGGTTATAATGGAAATACAAATCAGGCAAACTTTTTTCAAATTCAGAATCTATTACTCTCAAACGGGAAATATTTAATTTTTCAACTTTATTATAAAGAATAGTATCATATAAAATTCTCAAGATATTATCAAAAAATATATTTTGCAGTTGAATAATAAAAGGCATAACATTCTCTTTTTGCTTATTTCTATGTCGCAACATCCTTTCTGAAATTAGGAACATACTATTCAGAGATTTTAAACGTGAAGCGGATGAGACCGTCTGTCCTTCTCTACCAATATAATATTGGTATAAAAAAATAGGTAAAAAGCGCATTGTTTCTACCGACTCTAAAGGATAGAAGCAGTATTCTGTATCAGTATAACTAATTCCTTCCTGCATAAATAAATTAGCCTTTCGCAGTATCTCTGTCTTGAAAGTCATAGAGTGCATTACTAATGAAGATTTAAAGCTAGAATCAAACGGCATATTATTTAATGAATAAGCATATTCAAACTTTATATTTTTAGAAATAACATTTATTGGTTTTCGTCCATCTTGGTAAGCCAATGTATATCCTGTCACCACTAAATCATCATCAAGTAAAGACAAACAGGATAGAAACGATTGGAGAGCATCTCTATCTACCCAATCATCTGCATCTACTATTCGAAAATATTTCCCCGAACAAATAGATAAACCTTTGTTCACACACGAACCATAATTTCCATTCGTTTTATCAATAACTCGGAATGTTTTACTATATTTTCTTGCATATTCATTTGCAATATTCAAAGATGAATCAGTGCTGCCATCATTAACAACAAGAATCTCCAAAACATCAAGAATCTCTTCCACACAAAAAGAGTCCAAACAACGCCTTAAAAAATTCTCCATATTATAAGTAGGTACTACAATCGATAGAATTTTATCCATTTTTATCATTATATAGTTATTAATCTCCGACCTTGACAACAAGGGACTCTATTTTTATGCCTATTCAAATACTTCATTAACATAAAAAACAAAACAGCCATCGCCCATGATTGTGTATTTAGTCCTCCCAAAACAGCCATTTGTATAAAAATTAAAGTATCAATAGAAAATATTTTATCAATACATTTTTTCTTGTATATAAACAATAATACAATGAAACTCACCAGTCCATAATATAGAATAAATGAAGGGAAAATTCCACCGTAATTAATATCAACATCAGAACCATCCCAAAGATATTTTCTAAATAATATTTTATCATAATCCCGACCAAATCCCAGAAAATTGTCGACAGAAAAAAAATCAATTTCTTTACAATAAACAAGAGGAGGAATAATTCGAAAAGCTCCACTATGGTCCGTCTCATTAATAATCACAGGATCTAAAGTTGATATGGCAACTATATTTTTCTCAAAACGTTCAAAACTAATCGGACTGACAAATCGAATGGTTAATACAACTAATATAGCCAACAGAATCATCTTAAGACCACTGCGAAATGATACTAATTTTATAAACAACAATATAAGCATGAAAAGAGCAGTTGTGCTACCCATAGTAATCATAGCATATAAAAACATAAATAATAAACTCTTATTCGTTCGATACAGCATTTTAACAGTACATTTCACTCCTGCACCTATCTCTATACATCGAATATAAAAGTACATCAACATAAAAACAATAATGCCAGCCATTGAAGGTTCCGTTGCTAATGAATTTGTACGCAATTGTTGTTCTGCCGCATATCCAAAAGTATAATTAATAACAGGAAGTCCTGTCAGCAAACAAAATTGCTGTATGACTAGAACATAAAAATAGAGATATAATATAAAAATCAAAAATTTACTTACCTTTTCAATTGTTAGAGTTGAAAGACTAAGAAACTGTCCAAATCTTATAAAACCAACAAAATACAGTGTAGTATAGAGTATAGAGGACAATTTAAACGTATTTATGTGACGATAAGATGTTAAAAACATCATTATCAATAAAATAAAAAGCCAGGAATCACTGCTGTTCATTTTCATGGGATGAAAAATAAAATCAACAAACAGATATACCAATAGACCTACTACCAAGTAGTTCATATGTCCTGGGCTCAAAAAAGCACTAATACTCGTAGACATTACCAACAAAATGATAAATATCATATTATCAGTTTTAAAAGGACTACGGAAGAGATTCTTAAACACTCTCCTAATTTCCAGGAAATGTTGCTTTATAAGCATCATATAAAACTCTACTACTAAAAATTATTACTTTACATCAACAACGCCTCAATACAGAAACATATATATTTCTAAAATCAATATAGCCCCTTATAGCCATACTATTTTTCTCAATTTCAACGAACAATAAATAGATGTATACAAGTGAGGAAATAGATAATATATATGTAGCAAAACACAATACCGACTTCCCCAAATATGCGAATATGACAAAAACTGATTTAAAGAAGGGCGCAGTTCCATTATTGCAGATGATAATGTTGAACGCACAAAAGATAACTCCATTTTACTATTTAGAGCCACAAATGTTTGGTAATAGATCCAACGCACATAGATGTACATTACATAGTTCCAGTATTTCTTATTCTCTGATATATATATTTTAGAACTTCCATTTATAAATGAGGCACCATCCGTCATCCAAGGCAAAACCTTACTAAAATAGCCTTCAGTCCTTGTTTCAGAAGTTACCTCCATTCTCCAATAATAAAGGACCTTATCTAATAAGACTAAAGAAGAAGCACAAGCAAAGACTTTCGTGCAAAAATTAATATCATCAGGCCTACTATCAACATGCAGATTGAAATCACAAATAAACTTCCGCCTAAATATTTTACTCCACAATGTCCAATGAATATGCTGTTTCATATATGCATTAGCCGGAGAATAAATCACATTAGCTGAACAATTATCAAATCCCCAGTTTAAATCAACCTTTTCTCCATTTTCTTTTATGATTCCATATTTAAAAGATATAACATCAGGATAACTATTCATTTGCGCTTTCAAGAGTAAACCGGCATTGACAGCTATTTCATCATCATGGTCTATAACCCAGATATATTCTCCTTCCGCCTTTTGAATAACATAATCTTTGGCATTAACCATCCCTCTATTCACCCCATCATATTCTACTCTAAAATTCGAAAAGTTTTTTGAATAATTCATTAAAAGTTCTTGAGTTTTATCAGTACTTCCATCATTATAAGCCAAAACTTCAAAATCATCATTATCTAAACCGTTTTTATATATAGATTCTATACATTTATCAATTACTTTCTCTGAATTATAGCATGTGATTACAAAAGAAATTAAGGGGAGATTCATATATCTTTTATTTAAAGGTTAATCTTCTATATTTTTTATCCAACAAGCGAACCTGATTTTCAAAACGACAATATTTATTCAATAAACGACACAATAAGATATACTTTGCAGAAGGTAATATTTTCTTTATACTCGCAAATAAATAATCCACCCATTTTAATTTATTCTCAAATCCGTCCATCGTGCCAGGTCTCATTTTTATAGCACTAATACTCTGCTTATTCAGTAATTTATTTGTTTTCATAAGTCGGTAGAATGGACTATTAATATCAAAAGGATTACCTAATTCATAATCTTCCATACACAGACGTCTGAACTGACGCCGAATAAAATAATTAATCATCATTCCATCGCTAAATGAATTATAACTATAATTTAAAAATAAATATTTTTCAAAGTCACTATCATTCAACCGATTGCCGCATTCTTCCAATAAATCAAGAATGTTTTCTCTATAAACATTCGTCACTCTATCCGTTTCTGGATGTCCTTCCATCAAAGATGTATAATCGTATCCTGAGCAATGAAAAAACACCAATGAGTCTTTCCATTCTTTCTCACAATATCGGCGTTTTACTATATATTTTCCATTTTCCAAGCATACATCCCGTTCATGATAATTCCACGGAGCAAAATTCATTCCCAAATGCTTGCTTATCCAAATCTCACCGGCATCATACATTGCCATCATATAATCAGTCCATTTCTGATCAGTAAACAATCCCTCACTAACCTCCGATACAGCATAACGTTGAAGTTTTGTCCCCCACCAGTCTATCACTTGCTCTGTTGTTTCACATTTACGAAAAGCCGCAAATCCAAGATTATTAATGCCACTCATAAGCCCCCAAGGGTCTCTCTCCTGCCTAACCTCTTCCGGTAGCTGATGAGGATTTATCACGTGCGGAGTCAGGATACATTTATATTGGTCTAGTTCTTTATATATAAAATCAATACGATCAAAGATAAAAATGTCCGGATCAAAATAAATTAGTTTATCATATCCACTATCCATTAAATATTTAAAACAATAGGGCTTTATTGCAGTACAAAATTCGACTAGATCAAACATAAAAGCCATCTCGTACCAGAGCTTATCATCCAATCCACATATTCCCTTTGCTTCTTTTATGCAAGAATCAGGAAGTTCTATAGTTCCTTCTATTTCATCAGCTACAAATATATAGAAGTCAACATCTGTACTATTGGCTTCTACACTTCTTTTCAAAGATAGTGCCAAACCGATATAATTTTTAGCACAGATGGTAAATGCACACTTTTTCATCATAAATGTTTTATTACTTTCGCAGGACATCCTACCGCCAAACTATAAGCAGGTATATCCTTAGTTACTACGGAATTTGCCCCTATTATTGCCCCTTTTCCTATAGTTACACCAGGCATTATAGAAGCCTTCTCCCCAATCCATACATTATCCTCTATAATAACTGGACCTTTGGATATAGGCTCTCTCAACTGAGGAGCAACATCCATATTTTCTCTATCTATTTCTCCATGTGAATTATCTGTAATCAGAACCTTTTTACCGGTAAGTACACCCTTTCCTATTATAATCTTATTAATACATGTAATATGCGACTCATCTCCTATCTCCGAGTTATCACCTATTATTATTTCTGGCGAAAAATTAGCCCCTGCATGTTGATCCCATGCCGTTAAAACCAATTTTCTACCTAACAAAACATTTTTACCTACTGATATAAATCGTGGATTTAACAAAGTTATAGGACGATCTACCACTGCCCCCTTTCCAAAACTCTTAAATTCTTTTTGCAACCAACCTGTATGAAACTCTCGTTGAATCATAGACCAAATCAGAGCGACATGAGAATTACATAGGTAATGAAAAAAAGATCCCCAATAATATGCTATAGCAAATATAATTTTTCTCATTTCAATAAATTCATTAAACGCTTCATATATTCATCCCATGTATAGTATCTTACCATATTATTTGCTGCCAAACACATAGATCCATATAATAATTTATCAGTTGTTAAGATTTTCTCCATATTAGAACATAAACATTCTTTTGAAAATGTCTGATTATAACATCCAAAAGATATTTTCTCCCCAAACTCTCGCACAAACTCTTGATAAGGAGAAATAACCACAGGAGTATAAAAATACATAGCCTCAATAGTAGAAGAATATCCTGCCCATTCTTTAGTAGGGTTTACAAAAAGAGTAGCAGAAATAAGTAGTTCGTAATAGCGTCGGCATTCTGCAGGATCATCTTTACGCAAATATCCATAACAATATACTGAATCTGGAATGTTTTGAAAATCTCCTTTATTCATTCCTATGATATGCAGTTCTGCATCAGGATATTTATTTTTCAAAATAGAAAAACTCTGGATAAGCAAATCCGCTCCTTCTTTATATTTCTTCATTCCAATAAACAACAACCGAATTTTATTCCTTTTATTGAGGATCCATCGCTCATCATCCATTATACCTTGAAATAAAGAATTGATAACATTCCCACCCAGAAACTGGACATTGGCTTCCGGTACTTGTTTTTTTATATAATCCGCACACCCTTTAAATAAAGATATTGTAAGCATAGCATTTTGAAAAGACTCTATCTGCTTTTTCAAATACTTCTTTTCAAAGAAATAAGGTTTCCTTTTACAACGATCTTTTATATAGTAATCATAACTCCAATCACTAAAAATAACAGACGGTACACTATTCCACTTATTATAAAATGTAAAAGTCATGAAGATATAAAGATCAGAACTATTATCCGACTTTATATATCGTTCAATCTTTCTTTCCACCAAATAGTTGTACAAACCAGTTCTTTCAAATTGATAGGCTTGTGTAGGAAACAATGTACTCAAAATTTTATTAATAGAATGATTATATATCTTTCTAACCAAATTCCATGCACTAATATCCACCTTATTCACATTGTATCCTTGCTCAATCAACGTTTGCGTAAAGAAGTAAGGAACGTTAGACCATGTTTTCAAGGAAGATGCATTTCCTTCTGTAAAAACTGTTATTTTTTGAACTTCCATTTTCCTATTCCAACAAATATTTTCTAGTCAAATCTGCAACATGCTGCCAAGAATAGTTTTGCACAACAAAATTTCTATTATCCAAAACTCTCTGATCCGAATATGGTTCATCTAACTTCTTGATAAGAAAACGCTCTACCAAATCCTTTTGTAAAGGCAAAATATCTAAACGGTCATGAGAAAAATAAGAGGGATCTTCTCGATTCGTTGCAATTACAATTTGACAACCGGTAGCAGCAGCCTCCATAATAGCATTATTAGCCGTATACGAATATAAAGGCAAAAAGACAAGATAAGATCTACGATATAAATCACGTAATTTCCAATCAGTTATATTCGTCTCAAGGAATAACCTGTCATGCTTTTGAAAATAAGAGAAATTTACCTCATTAGTAACTACATATACCTGCAAAAAGTCATCCTGTTCCAATAAATCATTAAATACTTGGTTAGCAAAGTCAAAATTACGCAGCCAATTACCTACCATTAGAATGATTCTTTCCTTTTTTACTTCAGATGAAGGGGAATAAAAATCAATATTAATTCCATGTGGTATAAATTTTACATTACTTTTCCCTGTCCATTGTTTAAAGAGTTCTCTATCTTTTTCAGAGAGCAGAATCACTTTATTAATATTCGCCAAATCTCTCCTCCACCCATACTTATGTTCCAAAATATCTGCCGGTTGATGAAAAGAACATACTATTTGGTTTGTCCTTCCCAAAAAATGATGCAACCATTTATAGTTTCCCTCTGCATATATAAAATGGAAAACAACATTCCGATAAAAAAGCGAGAAGAATATACATCTTAATATCGTAAGAGGACATCCAACTCCTAACGTATTCTTTAGTAAAAAAGCTAATATCTTTTTATGCCAAACAGTTTGTATTTGAGATAACAAATCAAATTCCCACTGTGTATCAAAGACATAATCATAAAGAAGATAATCTTTTATATGATGATAACCAGCCTGCGTATTCTGATGATGTTTAAATGCAAACCCTACGTATACAATCTTTTTCATTTACTATTTTTTTCCATTACCTGTTTTAAAACATCTTTCATTTTGGCAGACCAAGTATCCCAATTCAAAACATTTAAATATATATCCCGTGCATTTTTAGAATACTCTTTTAATATATGCGCTTTATAATCCTTCATTATTAATAAGGCAAAATCCTCTGCTTTCGCAGACAAAGGCAATCTATATCCATTATATTCATTGATAACATAATTGGCCAGCCCACCTGTATCATAAGTATAAATAGCCATTCCATAGGCGCAAGCTTCTGCTAAAGCTATCGAGCTACATTCCGCTTTCGAAGGCAACATAAGTATATTACATTTTGATACTAAATCTATATACTGATTATATTCTTCTTTAATATTTTTATCCAAAACACCCCAATATTTTACATACTCAAATTGCATGCCCCACCTTTCCTTGGGTCCGCCAATCACATGCAAATATGATTTCACACCTGCCTCATTCATTTTTTTCACTGTATCAACGCAAATCTCTCCTCCTTTACGTAACCAATCCTTACCTATGAATAAAATATTTAATGCATCATCCTCCCATTTTTCCTCGACAGATACGCTAACTTCATCCAAGTTAGCCCCAAACTCTATTACTTTAATTTTATCCGGATTAACACTATAATGCTCCATTGCCGATTTTCGTGCCCATTCGTTCGAATAAACAATCATCGAAGCTTTACTTAATGCACCAATTTCCAATAGTTCAGCTTGGTCATAATTCCAATCAAGCAGATTACTATAACTTTCATAATAATTTGATATAGCATGCCAAGTTGCATCAACCATATATATAATAGGTTTATCTGTAAGCAAATATTTCATTATATTTAAAGATACCGGAGCAACTATAACATCATATCCATCCAACTCTGTTTTCGATATTCCATGAGCTAGGCACTTAGCAGTAAAAATGGTTAAATTCGGATCTATTCTTCTTTTTAGAAAATATTGGGCATATTTACACATTAAAAAACGATATAATTTTAGCACTTTATAATCAGCCTTTACGGGTATCCAATGAGTTTCAGCAATAGTATTTAACCCTTTAAAAAAATAGTATAATACTCCACTAAATGATTTCCTATTCATAGGGTCATCTATAGATAAAAACGCAATTTTCATTTCTTATAGATTATTTCAAATAAAATATTGGCAACGGCAAAAGGTAAAAAATGAGCGACAAGCCAATAGCCTAATTTAGCTTTACCGAACTGAAGTGGTTTTAAATAAAAGCCAGAAATTTTAAATGAGGAAAGTAGTTCATTATAGAATTCTTTCTTTTCTGTATACGATACTCCCTCTTTATATAGATATTTAATAGACTCATTACACCAAAATAAAAGAAACGCCTCAATTTTCACCGATATATCAGGAGCTAACAATCTTCGATTATGCTTTTTAGCTGTTAATACATTAGGCAACAATTGTTGAATATCATTGTAATATGTAGAACTTTTCGATAAAGACCCTTTTGTTACTATATAATTATAAGCTACCATACCTGTCAGATAAATTGTATGAGACAATGGCAAAAACTCTAAAATAAAGAACATATCCTCCCCGAAACGTATATCAACACAGAAATGCAAATTATTCTCCTTTACGATTTCAGCCTTAAACAATTTTCCCCAAGGAGTACGAAACAAAAGATCATCCAATTCATAACATTCTTCCATATAACAGAACTGCTTCTGACTATTTACCACAAGCTCTATTTTATTTTCATTTATCTGATTATATCCATGAACAATCAGAGAAGTATCTATTGGCATATTTGATTCTAAAAAGCAATCTAAAAAAGTAGGAGTAATAGAATCATCGCTATCTAAAAAAGATATCCATTTTCCTCTTACATAGTCAAGTCCCATGTTTCGAGCAGAACTAACTCCACCATTTGTCTTTCTCAAAACTTGAATACGAGAATCTTCTCTCGCTATAGTATAAGAAATCTGTAATGATTCATCACTACCACCATCATCTATAACAATAGCTTCCCAAAATACATAATTTAAATTCTGTAAACTCCGCAAACAACGTTCTATGGAAGAAGCTGCATTATACATAGGAATAATAAACGACACATTAGTTTCCATTCACCCCAAAAATCTAGTTATAAAATCTAAAGCTACTTTTTTCTTTTCTTCTAATATTTTATTCACAGAAGCCCAATCAATCTCATCATCCAAAATATTATTTGATTCATCCCATGAATAAACCAATCGATTTCTCAAACCAAACAACTCTAATAAAGATATAAAACGAGACAATCCCCTTTTTGCATTTCCAATAGCTAAAAAAGGTTTGTTAAATAGAATAGAAAACACACATCCATGAAAAGAGTCAGTTACAACAAACGAAGCATCATCAAAAGCTTTTAACCATAATTCTATTGGTGGATAGACAGGATTCGCATCAGAAGGAAATACCGTAAAACTATGTAGTTCTTTCCTTGTCAAAACCCGATTGATTATATCCTGTTTCATTTCATCCATATCCAGTATATAATAAAACAATGCAGCGTCCTTCACTTCTCCATTGCTCCTCCTATCTGAATACAGTAAGCGATAATCTTGTATCGACAACAACATTGTTGGATCTAAAAGCTGCACCACTTCCTTGTTTAACGCCCAACCATTTTTATTTAACAAAGATATGGCTTCTTTTTCCCGTACTGAAACAGCTCTAAAACGCTGTAAACAAATGCGAATCCGTTCTATTTCATTTTCAGAGAATTCATTGCCGTCAATACCAAAAGATGCAGCATATGAAAGACATAAAGTATCATCATGTTTTAAAAAGCCGCCAAAATAATCCATAACATTAGAAGAATATCCTTTTCTCCAAATTTGATCACTTCCAAACACAAATGCATCATATTTTTTCTCCAATTTAGACAACTCATTTGAACTATAAATTTTAAATGTTCTTGGGCGTATATATTGTTGAATAAATAGTTTTGAATGACAATAAATATCCTCGTCATCTCTCACTTTTAGCCTTTTGTTTTTTCCATTCCACAACTCTGATAATACAAATTTCAGACGTGCGATAAATAATTCCTTGAAAGCAGGTTTTAAGTGATCCCAACCACGATCAATACAACAAGGAGAATATCCTAATTTACGCAAAGTTGACATCAAAGCATATAATTGGATATTACCACCGTAATTACAATGAAGAGGCAAAGTCAATATGGCTATTTTCTTTTTCATTTTGAAACAATTCTGAAAAAATAATTAACATAAGCCCTTGAGATAGTTCGCTATATCCAAAATTACGACTATATTGATTAGGAGCTTTTGTATCACCCGAAGTATAAAAAACATCACCTTTTAATGAAGTTCGATACATATAAAAATTCAAGATACACTCCTTCACATCATTACAAGAAAGTTTCTTTCTTTTTAATAATGAATATTGAATAAGTAGAGATGCTGACATATCAAATTCACTTATATTTCCAATAAACTGGTTGTAAATATTATCTTCAGATTTTGAATCAAGTAGAAATTGATAGGTCAAGCTATCCGATGGCAAAATATCAGAACAACATAAAGCTAAAGTATACCATCCTATTCCTCTACCCCAATTAGATGATCCGATTTTGACTTTAGTCTTCAAATTATATCCATGTGATGGAATTCCAGTTTCTTTATCTACCCCATATTTATAATATAAAGTAAGTTGTTTATTGGCAACTTCACTTGCCTTGGGTACATTAAAAGAAGAAGCATATTCATATAAGAAAGGAACCACCATTCCTAAAACATCACTCAATTGTATGGTTCCTCCATCACGATACAGTATTCCAGACTCGCTATCTTTGGATAACAAATATAAATAAGCATTATCTGCAAACTCTTTAAAGTAGGCTATAGATGTCAATTTATAAAAATAAATAGACGCCAAAGCAAAGGGTATCTGATCTACATAATGAATACTCTTCAAAGTATCATTAACAGAAATTGCTGCAGAGAAACGATTTACTATTTCTCTAGTTTTAGTCTCCGTCTCTGGAAAATCGTTTAAATATTTCGCAATTCCTAAATATAAAAAAGCACGATGGTAATAAAAAAGAGGATCCTCATCGGCTTCATGTTCCTTATTCCCCAGACTTCGTAGTTCATTATCAAAAGAAGACCGTTCTTTCATTGCCATCAATGGTTCATCATATTCCAAATAACACAATGACCGCTTCCAAACTAGACTTTTATAATCCTCATATACAATGGGATTCGATATAAATGTAGGATAGGCAACTTTATTCCGAATAATTGGAATAATATCTATCGATATAAAAAAAAGATTCAAGAGTAATGAGGAACCGATAAAAAGAAATGCTAGCTTCTTCATTTAGTATTAAATATTTTATTTTTAATAACTAACATTTTATCATTAATGAATCTTTTCTCTTCAAAATCCAACCCTATATAATAGACAGAAAACCCCACAGAGAGTACACATGCAAAACCTATGCATATAAAACGAACAAAAGAGGGAGGCATAAAATAAAAAATAATGCTTGAAAGAATCAACGAAAACAAGATAACGGGCACAACCCTTACTATTATTTTATCTATATACATTTTCAAAGAAATTCCAACATATTTTTTCAAAATAACAAGCCTCGCTATCTGTGCCACAATAACCATAAAAAAATGAACGATAAAAACTAACTCTGGAATAGGAGCTATCGTTAGCACCCAATAAGATATTGGAACTATCAATAATAAAATACTTCCAACAACCAAATTGAAATTACGTATTTGTCCTGTAGCATGAGAAGATACTATTACTGGGTTCGCCAATGTATCAATCAACGAAATCATAAGCATTAAACGAATAAAATTCACCGTATGGGCAGGAATAGTTCCCAACCACCATGATAGTATTTGATACGTTTCAAAGAATACTGGCAGTGAAAGGAAAAAAAGTAAAAAAAAGGAAAATTTAGACCCTGTAAAAATCAAACGATGCATCATCTGAAAATCCTTTGAAGCATATGATTTTGTTATTTGTGGATTCATTGCCATCTGAAAATTAGTAGTAAAACTACATATAGCTGTTTGTACTTGAACAGCAATACCACGAGCAGCATTTACTACAGGGCCAAAGAAAACATTTAATACTAAATTTACTCCCGTTGTAAATCCCATGTATGCCAAATTACCAATCATATTCCAACCTGCAAAAGAAAAGATCTCTCTAAATATTCCCTTATCTATTGATACAGAAAAGCGAGCTTCCTTAAAATGCCTCCGAGAATAAGTTACATAAAGAAGCTCATCAAACATCTGAACCGCAAAAAACAAACATACATATAATTTCAACTTATCAAAAGGAATTATAGTCAAAAGATAAACAATAGCCAATTTCGCAACAACATCAAAAATAGAGATATACGCATACATATCCATTTTCTCATGTGATATCAAAGTTGAGTTAAAAGGAATAAAAGTTACCATTACAAATGTACTCAATATGGATAATTGGAATACCCACATTGCCGCATCTAAACGAGCTTCTGGGATTACCATCTTATTATAAAAAAACCATAATCCAATTGTTTCTGCCAATATCACAATTAGTATAGCTAATATTAAATGTATTGCCAAACTTGAAACAAATACCTTTTTTAGCCTATCCATATTTTTCGTACCCAATTCAAATGTCAGAAATCGGGCCGTTGCTGAAGATAATGACCCATTCATAAAACCGAACATTGCTACAATACCTCCCACAACATTATTAATTCCAAAATCTTCTACACCCAATATTCGCAGAATAACTCTAGACGTATATAAAGAGACACACATCGTAAGTAACATCCTGAAATACAGAAATAAGGTATTTTTCGCAATCCTGTTATTACTGCTATTTGACATATTGAACTATTTTCTTAAAAAAATGCACAGGTAAATATAAAACAGAATACACATTTAATGCATAATAATGCCATATAGAATAATTTACCTTAAAAGCCTCTTTCGTATTTTCCAAATCAAAACAGTGATGTTTTCTGTTATAAAATAAATCAAAATAGCATTTTCTAAAAAAGTCAAAGTACAAATCGTATTTTATATGTTTATAAGTTTTCTCATTAATATGAAACAAATTCTGCTCTTTTCTTATCAAATTCAAATAATGAACAGCAAAAGTATTAAAAACATTATACCCTCCCTTTCCCGCTTCATCCTGCATATAAAAAAGATGTTTATCATCTATAACGAACAAACCACTATTACAATTATTAGACAACAGAGATAAATGAGGAAACATTGTATCGCACTCTAATTCTTGTATACTAAATAAATCCTCTCTCCACAGGACTAAACCAGCACTCCAACTACTCCAATATGATAGTTTAAACATAAATTTATCAAACGTAGAACATAAATAGACTTCATCCATTCTTAGCATTCCATTAGAAAAATAAGCAACAGGCCTTCTACTACCATAGGTTCTAATAAAATCAAGAAAATATTCAATAGTCCCCGGAAGTAACTTAGCACGATGATTAACTAACTTAATCATATTACCATTTGATGCAAAAAAACAATCTATCTGATTTAAAAAGCCCACCGCATTTGTTCTCTTATATATAAAATTTGAGAACTTCTTATACGGTAACAATGAATCCTCAAATTCTTGACTAAACTGAGAATTATTCGTTATCACAACCTCAAACAAAGAAATGTCAACTTCTTGCTCATAAATACTTTCCAAAACCGGTATTAACCACTTTTTCACCCCATTTGTTGGAATACATAAACTTAACAATGGTCTATTTGTTATCATTCCCAATATATTTTAAGAATCTGTATATTCCCTCCTTCAAAGGCATACCATGAAAACCTATCACTCTATCCAGTTTGGAAATATCAAGGACCAAAGAATGTACATCAACCAATCTTTCCGGATAATTCCTAATCTGTAATTTTTTACCTGTTACTTCCTCCATCACAGAAAGCACATCGTTTATGGAATATCCACATCCACTGCCTAGATTAAAAATTCGATTTTCAACATTACGATTTAGTAGCTCGCATACACAATTCGTTAAATCATCAATATAGATATAATCTCTAACTACACTTCCATCTCCATAAACAACCATTTCTTCTTCTCGAATACATTTTCCTAAAGCAACAGCAATGAGTCCTTGCTTCCCATAAAGGTTTTGTCCTGGACCATAAGGATTAGACGGTCGTAAAATCAAATATCTCAATTTATTCAAATTGTGTTCAACTAAAATCATCCTTTCCATCATCAATTTCGAATAACCATAATAGTTTATAGGCATTAGAGTATCATTCTCATTAATTGAACGCTCATACAATTTGTTTCCATAAATAGTTCCCCCAGAGGAAAAATAGACAAACAGGACTTGCAACTTAGCCAATTCGTGTATCAATTTTATACTCGGAAACACAACATTCTGCACATCCTGATTATATTCATCAAAACTACTATTGGGAATTAACGATGACACCAAATGAATTACAACATGTATATTTTCCTTCTGTATAAAGTCTGTTAAGAAATCAATGTCTGAAAGATCATTATAAATATAAGAAACCTTATCTGAAGGTAATATGCGTGATATATCAGCTCCTTTACGATCAAACACTATCACGCGATAATTACAATTCACCAATTTATTAACTATGCTAGAGCCTATAAACCCAGCTCCCCCCAATACCAAAATACTCATCATCTATCCTGATACATGGATTCATAATACTTCTCATACTCCCCTGAAGTTATATGATCCATCCATTCCTGATTATCCAAATACCATTTCACAGTCTTTTCAATACCTTCTTCAAACTGTAAGCTAGGTTCCCACCCCAATTCATTTTTCAGTTTACTTGAATCAATTGCATAACGCAAATCATGTCCCTTGCGATCCATGACATAAGTAATTAAGTTCTCCGAACTCCCTTCCGGCTTACCCAACAAGCGGTCTACTGTCTTTATAATGATTTTAATCAAATCAATATTCTTCCATTCGTTAAAACCGCCAATATTATAAGTATCTGCTATTTTCCCTTTATGAAAAATAAGATCTATTGCTCTCGCATGATCAACTACATACAACCAATCACGCACATTCTCACCCTTTCCATAAACAGGAAGTGGTTTTCCATGACGGATATTATTAATAAATAGAGGAATCAGTTTTTCCGGAAATTGATAAGGTCCATAATTATTAGAACAGTTTGTCACAATAGTAGGCATCCCATAAGTATCATGGAAAGCACGGACAAAATGATCACTACCGGCCTTACTTGCTGAATATGGACTATGTGGTTGATATTTTGTTTCTTCTGTAAAAAATGTACCATCAAACTCCAAAGCCCCATACACTTCATCCGTAGAAATGTGATAAAAACATTTACCTTCGTAACCTTCCGGCAAGTAATCCCAATACAATTTAGCAGCTTGCAACAATGAAAGTGTTCCCATCACATTAGTACGAGCAAAAGTAAATGGATCTTTGATACTACGATCGACATGACTTTCGGCTGCTAAATGAATAACTCCCTCAACCTGATATTGCTTAAAAAGCTCCACCATCTTATCAAAGTCACAAATATCTGCCTTAACAAAGGTATAATTAGGTTTATTTTCAATATCCTTCAGATTCGCCAGATTTCCTGCATAAGTCAATTTATCCAAGTTAATAATATGGTATTCCGGATATTTATTCACAAAAAGACGCACAACGTGCGATCCGATGAAGCCCGCTCCACCAGTAATCATAATAGTTTTCATAAATTGAATATTTGTGATTTAAATGTTAAAAGCAATCAATGTAATTGTAATTATGCAAGTCTCTCCATACACTTCTTGAGAGAATCCGTCCAATAGGGTATTTTTATACCAAATGTCTGTTTTATCTTCGATTTATCTAAAACCGAGAAGCTGGGACGAGCCACTTTAGAAGGAAACTCATCGCTATGACAAGGTTGAATGTCACAAGCTACATTTCCAGCATATTCGGCTATCATTTTAGTAAAATCATACCAAGAGCAAACACCTTCATTGGAGAAATGATAAATACCATCGTTACTCTCATAACTACGATTTTCTATGATATGAGCAATGGCTGTCGCCAAATCGTAAGCATAAGTAGGCGTACCAACCTGATCAAATACAACTTTCAATTCTGACTTAGTGGCCGTCAGCCCAAGCATGGTCTTCACGAAATTCTTTCCAAACTCACTATACAGCCAAGCAGTACGAATGATGATATGATGACATCCTACAGCAGCAATCATTTGCTCACCATGTAATTTGGTCAATCCATAAATTCCTGTAGGATTAGTAGGCTCATCCTCCTTACAAGGGGTATTATTCTTATTTCCCCCAAATACATAGTCAGTGGAAACATGAATCAGCGTTCCCTCATTCTTTTTAATAGCAATAGCTAAAGTTGCCACAGCTTTAGCGTTAAGTAATTCAGCAAGCACTTGCTCATCCTCTGCTTTATCAACATTGGTATAGGCAGCGCAGTTAACAATAACATTTATATGTTGCTCCAGTACATATTTATCAACTGCTTCCGCATTGGTAATATCCAATTCATCTACATCCGTGAAGATATATTTATCTTGGCTTCGCTGCGTAACAAGACGCATTTCATTACCTAATTGTCCATTGGCACCGGTTACTAGTATATTCACTTTAGCGTAAAATTAAAGATGAAAAAATAAAAATCATTTATAAAGGTCCTCCCCATAATCAAAGAGCCATTCAGCATCTTTCAAACGGCTATGACATTTATCTTTTTCAGATAATAAAATCTTATCTGCAGGAATATGCCAATCAATATCTAAGTCTGGGTCATTCCAAGCCAATGCGCCTTCACTTTGTGGCGCGTAAAAATTATCACATTTATACTGAAAGACAACTTCGTCAGTCAGAACACTGAAGCCATGAGCAAATCCACGAGGGATGAAAAATTGACGATGATTGTCTTCTGTCAGTTCTACAGCTACATATTGTCCAAATGTTGGTGAACCTTTGCGAATGTCTACAGCCACATCCAATACGGCCCCCTTAATAACGCGTACTAGTTTACTTTGCGCATGAGGAGGTTTCTGGAAATGAAGCCCACGGAGTACGCCATAAGAAGATTTACTCTCGTTATCTTGCACGAAATTCACCTTACGAACTTTTTCATCAAATTCACTCTGTGAAAAGGACTCGAAAAAATAGCCACGGTCATCTTTGAATAAACGAGGTTCTATGATAACCACCCCTTCTATATCAGTTTTTATTATTTTCATTTTAACTATTACAAATTAAACAACTCACGATCACTGTTATAGTCCCAGTTCATCTATTACTTTCAGTAGATACTGTCCATATTGGTTTTTCAACATCGGCTTTGCCAATTCACGCATTTTTTCAGCGGTGATCCATCTTTGACGAAGCGCAATGCCTTCGAGACAAGCTACCTTCAGTCCTTGACGTTTTTCAATTACCTCGATAAAAGTACTCGCTTCAGAAAGAGAATCATGCGTACCGGTATCTAGCCATGCGAATCCACGACCTAATGTTTGTACCTTCAATTCCTTATCATCCAAGAAATGCTGATTCACTGTAGTAATCTCTAGTTCTCCACGTGGGGATGGTTTGATCTTTTTTGCTACTTCAACAACCTTATTGGGATAAAAGTATAATCCCACTACTGCATAATTAGACTTTGGATGATCAGGCTTTTCTTCTATACTCAAGCAGTTTCCTTCTTTATCATATTCCGCTACCCCATAACGTTCCGGATCATTAACCCAATAACCAAATACCGTAGCCTTTTGCTCTTCCTCAGCAGTGCGAACAGCTTCTTTCAGCATATTAGTAAAACTTTGCCCATAGAAGATATTATCTCCCAACACGAGACAAACTGAATCATCACCTATAAAATGATCGCCAATAATAAATGCTTGCGCCAAACCATCCGGTGATGGTTGCTCTGCATACTCAAAGCGCACCCCATAATCAGCACCATCGCCTAAAAGGCGTTTAAAACCCGGTAAATCATAAGGAGTTGAAATTATTAGTATCTCACGAATACCCGCCAACATCAAAACCGAAATCGGATAATAAATCATTGGCTTGTCAAAGATGGGAAGTAATTGTTTACTTACTCCTTTTGTGATAGGATACAAACGTGTACCCGACCCACCTGCTAAAACAATTCCTTTCATTATTTATAATTTTAGGTGTTATCTAAGTATATTGACCAGCAAACTAGCAACAGATACCAGAATAGAAAATCCCGAAATCCACATCGTAGTACTTGTTCCGATGCCTGCGCTCTGCGCTTTAGCTTTATTGGGAGTGACATACAGGATGTCATTCTGTTGCAATTGATAGTAAGGAGATAATAACAAATCCGCGTCGTTCAGATTGAGTGTAACAAACTGTTTATGCCCGTTTCTGTCTTCGCGGATTAGTTTCACATTGTCACGAACACCATAAATGGTCAAATCTCCTGCCATGGCAAGGGCTTCGAGCACATTGATCTGCTCATTCACCACCGGATAAACACCGGGAGAGGCCACTTCACCCAAAACTGAAACTTTAAAGCCGGACATACGGACTACTACCGTAGGTCTTTCTTTCACGTAAGATTTCAGTCTAT